>Kit_p1__coassemble_1779_pt1 | contig 5897 bp, 6 predicted proteins | sample Kit_p1__metabat2_high_PE_008 | metagenome-assembled genome bin Kit_p1 | reverse complement strand
GCAAGCCTCTGACGAGTAATCGTCGGAGGCTTTGCTCGTTTATGGGGGTAAGGGAGGGAATGATACAGCTGACACATTTTCATCCTTCTTTTGGTGTTCCATTTTTAGCACTTCGGGATAGTGCTGCAGTCGTTCGTATATCATTATGCGAAATATTCAGTATGTATTAGCGTATTTCGCTAAAAATCAAGCGGAAAGTTTGGGTAGAATAAAATAAATGTCTAATTTTGCACTTCGCAAGAAGTATGCATATTAAGTAATAACAAAATAAATTCTAAACCAAAAATGATCGTAGTACAGGTTAAGGACGGCGAGAACATCGAGCGCGCCCTGAAGAAGTTTAAAAGAAAATTTGAAAAGACCGGTGTTGTTAAAGAACTCCGCGCACGTCAGCAGTTTGACAAGCCCAGCGTTTTGAAGCGTTTGGCAAAGGAACACGCTGTTTATGTACAGCAGCTCCACCGCGCTGAGGACTAATTTCCGGTCCGATCACGCTTTAGTCGTTTCATTATGAAATGACAAAAAAGAAAGCCGTTTCGCGATTTAGGTTGCGAAACGGCTTTCCTGTTTTTAGTTCGGGGTATGTTATTGCACTTCTTTGGCAGCTTCAATTTCAGTGCGGGTGCAGCGTTCGGTCAGTATGGCTTTTTGATTCCAATGGAATGGCTTGTAGTCTTTGTTCTTACGAACCTGATTTTTGCGGAACACCAGTCCGTCGACTGATTTAGCATAGAGCAACGGGGTATCGAAACTATCGAAGTAATTGTTTTCAATCACAATGCTGCGAGGTTGGCCACCATGGAAGTAGGTGGTTTGCGCATCGAGTTGCGGAATTTCAGGATAGATGGAAATAACCGCATTGGTAAATTGGAACATATTGGTCAGTGCATTGACAAAGGTGTTGCGCTTGATAACCAGATTGCGTACAGCACCGCTCTCGTACCATCCGTTACAGTCGCCGCAAAGTAGGATGGCTGTGCCCGAAGTATGGTCGAATAAATTATCGGTACACACGGTGCGCAGCGGTGAGCTGAAGAGAGCACCACGGGCGCGGTTGTTGCGAACGATGTTGTGACGGAATTCCACTTCGGGCGTCCAACTTAAGTTTTCGATGCCGTAGCCCTCTTTTTCGCTAATTTCAGCCGGAAGCGCATCCTTAACTTTGATAATAAACTCTTTGCAGCCCAGTACCTCGGTGCGGTCGGCGGGACGAATATCGGTGATGGTGTTGGTGTGGCTCAGGTTGTCCATCGTAGCTGATCGCACGAAACTTACTTTATCGCCAGCATCCCCCCAATCGAAGCCGTAAGCCTGTCCGTGTTCGTAGCGGCAGCGTAAGGTGTGGTCGTCGATACGTTCGCGTACCTTTAGGTAAACACCGTGGATGTTGATGGCATCGTCCATCATGCCCTCATACAGTCCGTGGTTCGAAGTGATTTTGCCGCGACACTGTGAAAAGTGTGTGGCGTCCGCCTGCGTGGTAAAGTAGCGAGGGTCGTTTTCGCCACGGAGTGATACGTTGAACTTGTTGAGCGTGATGTCTGTACAGCGTTGCGCAATAAGGCCCATACCCTCGGCATAATGCACCGTTACGTTTTGCAGGGTGGTTTGTCGGTTGTTTGCCAGTACTACGCCCGGACAGGGACGACTCCAGGTGCGCATGGCTACCACTGTGCCCGGAACTAAGCGGCTGTCTTTCCAGTTGGGGGCGTGTAACTGACGACCTCCTAAATCGGTGACTCCTTGCGTGTTGATGCCCAAGTCGCTCGTATTATATACAATATGTTTGGTGTCGCGTTCAAAAGCCATGCCCGCCATTTGCTGTTCGCTCCAACCTTCGCCGTAGGTTTCGAAACGGCCGTTGGCAGCAATGCGATATTTAACCCAGGGAGCCACTTCAAAGGTAATACCTTCGGTCGGAGAGTTTTTGACTACCTGCACTTGCGCAATTTGCGGATTTTCGAAGTCGATGGCCAGATTCTTTACGGTGCAGTTAGCCGATTGTTTGATGACAAGCGGAATCATGCGGCCGTGGAAGATAAAGTCAGAGCCGTTGCCTTCGATAGTGAGATTACTCCATTGGTCGAGGTACAGACCAACCGGCTTAGGTTGTCCCTGGTCGTGGTTCGAGATGTATAGTTCGTAGGCCGGTGCATAAGTGGCATGAAAGTCGTAGCGTCCTTTCTTGAACTTAAGCGTTACTTTGTCGGTAGCCTTGACTTTCGATTGAATGTCGGCCAATGCCTTTTGCAGTTTCAAACTCAGCGTAGAGTCGGGCGACTGGCTCATTGCCGTAGGCGAGATGCCGTAGTTTTGCATGTCGAATACGTATTTGCGCGCCGACATTTGTGTGGCGGTGCACACGGCGAGTGCCGCGGTAACTGCCACTTTTAAGGAAATGTTCATAAAGAATATTTGATGTGATTAGGAGATTGCAGGAGTATTTTTGAAAAAGTGAACTTTTTTGTTGATTACCCCAATATTGCAACAAAGTTACGGAAATAATTGTATTTCAGTCATAAACGTATTTCCGAATCTCAGACGAAAAGCGTCGAGAGAAAAAAAACAACTTTTTTTGAAAAAAAATGCACAGAAAGTTTGGTGGTAATGAAAAATGTTGTACCTTTGCACTCGCAAAACAGAAATAAACACTGTTACGACAAACAAAACAAGGTGCGTTAGTTCAGTTGGTTAGAATACATGCCTGTCACGCATGGGGTCACGGGTTCGAGTCCCGTACGCACCGCCAACAATACAATGACCGAAGCTATTACAGCTTCGGTTTTTTTGTTTTTTGTGGTTTCTTTGAAAACACTTCCCAATCAAGATTCAGATAGTTTTCAAAATTAGGTATATGTTGTATTCCTAACAGTGGACAACTTAACTGACTTTTTCGCAACCTTGTATGTGAAGCCTGACTTTGTGTGGATGATTCCGTGTATCTCTGGTGGGGGAACGGATGTTACCGGCGGGCAGGCTGTGGGGCATGAAACGCGGAGGTTTGAGGCATACTCCAGACAAGTAAAACCTGCGGTTGAAAATATGCTGAAGATTTTGGGCGAAATATTTGCAATATTCAGAAAAACTTCCGATATTCGCTTTTGAAACCTAACGACTCAGAAGAATGCAAGAGATAGAGGATTTTTTAAGCTACATGGTGGCTGACCGAGGTGCTTCGCAGCGTACGGTAACTACGTATCGTGATAGTTTGACTTCGATGGAATCTTTCTTCACTTCGCTTGATTCGGAGTTGACCTGGACAAATCTTGACGCCGACGTATTCCGGCAATGGATTATGCAGGAAATGGACCGGGGGCAAAATCCACGGACGGTTAAAAAGGACTTGAGCGCGGCTCGTTCGCTCTATAAGTATTTATTGCGCATGGAACGTGTGAAGCGTGATCCGCTCCGTTTGGTGAAGAATCCTAAAATTCATTTGCCTTTACCTACCTTTCTGAAACAGTCGGAGATTGACCGGTTGTTCGATGATGTGGTATTTCCGGAAACTTTCGACGGACTGCGCGACCGGACGATTTTACTAACCTTTTATCATACGGGGGTGCGCGTGTCGGAACTCGTTGGGTTGAACCTTGGCGATGTGCAGCTGGAGGCAGGCGAGCTGAAAGTAACGGGTAAGCGAAATAAACAACGGATTATTCCGTTTGGCGAGGAACTGAAACTGGCTTTGAAACATTATATGGAGCAACGGATTGCTCCGGATGATGAAACGGCTTTGTTCGTGACAAACCGATCTACCCGAATGACTGTTGCCATGGTGCAAGTTATGGTAAAGAAATATTTATCGCTCGTAACCACTCAGAAGAAAAAAAGTCCGCATGTGCTGCGTCATACTTTTGCCACTGCCATGCTTAATAACGGGGCAGACCTTGAGGCTATCAGGGAATTGCTCGGACATGAAAGCATCAGCACGACAGAAATCTATACGCATACAACATTCGCAGACTTGAAAAAAGAATATGAACGTGCCCACCCAAGGGCCTAAAGAAAAAGGAGGTACTTATGGAACTCAAGATTCAAGCCATCCACTTCGATGCCACAGAAAAACTGAATGCATTTATTGAAAAGAAAGCTGCAAAACTCGAAAGAGCTTGCGAAAACATAATTAAGGTTGAATTTATATTGAAGGTTGTAAAACCTGAAACTGCCAAAAATAAAGAAACTGCGATCAATGTTACCTTGCCCGGTAATGACTTGCATGCTGAAAAGGTGTGCGACACGTTTGAAGAGGGTGTTGACCTCTGCATTGATACGCTGCTCCGTCAAATTGAAAAATATAAGGAACGTCAGGCTAAGTAATGCCGACGTATGCCGATAATAGCATAGGGAGTATTTCCAAAACGGTTGCATTCCTTGAACGGTTTGGTGATAAGGAATGACCGATGTGAATGACCCAAAGTATCGCCCTGTGCCCGCTTGTGAAAGTAGACACTGTTTGGCGATTGAGTGATTACAAACTATTAATAGCGAGCCCGGCACTGGTTGCCGGGCTTTTTTGAATCTTTTTTTTCTGCGACTTTTTAATACTAATTGTCCTGTGAAAATAAACCCCGAATTCGATCCTATGGGTCGTGCCATAGTTGATTATTTTGAACAGCGGTGTGAAAAATCACCGTTGGTGGTCAGTTCCTCTCTTTTTGAGGATGACGTGATGCCTGTTGCTAATTTGTTTCGCACTGAATCGCAAATGCCCGTACTGGAGCGTAGGGCTTTGTCGCTTTGTAGCGGCAGGGTGCTTGACGTGGGAGCTGGTGCCGGCTGCCATTCGTTGGCATTGCAACAGCGCGGACTGGAAGTGACGGCTGTGGATATAAGCGAACTGTCGGTGGAAACTATGCGACGCCGCGGTGTGGCGGATGCCCGTTGTGCGGATTTTTTTACAGACGATTTGTCTGGCAAGTACCACACGGTGTTGTTGCTGATGAATGGTTTGGGTATAGCCGGGAATTTGGAACGCTTGCCCGATTTGTTGCTTCGTGCCAAGTCGCTACTTGAACCCGGAGGCTGTGTGTTGGCTGATTCAAGCGATTTGCGCTATGTGTACGAAGATGAGGACGGCAACTTCGATTATGATGCGGAAACCGATTCTTATTATGGTGAAGTGGACTTTACAATGCATTACGCCGGTATCGACGGTAAGCCGTTTGATTGGCTCTATGTTGATTTCCATACCTTGAGTCAGGTGGCGGCGCGTTGCGGTTTGAAGGCAGAATGTGTGCAGGAAGGCACCCATTATGATTACCTGGTGCGCTTGAAGGCGGCAGAATAGTAGAAAATGACAAACATAATACCTTTATTTTTGTGGGCAAGGTGCGGGCTTTCGGCACTTTGCCCATAAAAGTATGTAGGAATTTTGTATGTGAAGTCATAAATCGCGCATTTGAATCTGGTGATTATGGCAATTTGTGCGCTCGCTTTTCTGTAAAGTGCCCTGATTTTTCTGTTTGCGCCACATCCAGCATTCAAATTTTGCAGGTTGCAGTAAGAATTGCTCCGAAGTTTTTCTTAAAAAAACGAAGTAAGGGCAGAAGTTGCAGTCTGAAAAACCGATGTGGGGTGGGGGAGCGGACGGTGCGAAAGTGAACTTTCAGTATGTTGCACTTTGAAGAAAGAATCTTGAATTTTTACGCACAAAAACGATGAATATGTGCAAAAATAGGGGTAAAAAAGGGGTGTTTTAGGGGGTGAGGGAGAAAAAGTGCATTTTTTTTGAAAAAAAATTGGGAAAATGTTTGGTGCGAAAGAAATAATGCCTAACTTTGCAGCCGTTTCAAGGAAACATCTACTAAACGACACTTTTCAGTGAGGTAGTGTGAAAGAAACACGGGCAAATACCAGAGTGGCCAAATGGGGCAGACTGTAAATCTGCTGGCTTACGC
>Kit_p1__coassemble_1635_pt1 | contig 6367 bp, 5 predicted proteins | sample Kit_p1__metabat2_high_PE_008 | metagenome-assembled genome bin Kit_p1 | reverse complement strand
CGTAAGGACAGCCTTCACAAGATTACCCATGCACTCACGCACGACAGCCAAGTGCATACCATCTGCATGGAGAATCTGAACGTGAAGGGTATGCAGCGCAACCACCATCTGGCACAAGCTGTAGGAGATGCATCTTTCGGGATGTTCCTCACCCTGCTTGAATACAAATGCAGTTGGTATGGTGTGAACCTAATAAAGATAGACCGATTTGCTCCGAGCTCGAAGACCTGCGGCAAATGCGGATATATCTATAAAGGATTGAAATTGAGCGAGCGCAGTTGGACCTGTCCGGAATGTGGAACACACCATGACCGTGACTTCAATGCTGCTTGCAATATCAAGGAATTTGGCTTGAAAGCCCTACCCACGGAGCGTGGGAAAGTCAAGCCTGTGGACTGTCCTCTTGTGGATGACCGACCTCGTGTCCTAAAAAGCAATGATAGGAAGAAGCAGGAAAAGAGAGGAGGTATTGGTATCTCCGAAGCTCATGCCTTTAGGCGTGAGTAGCTCACACTTACCTACGCTCCATGCGTAAACCTTTCTCGAAGAGGAAGAGAGGAAAGATTAAACAGCTTCACAAACGGATGACCTCATTACGTCGCAGCTACTTTGTCGGCAAGCAGCTATGGTGCAATAATGCCATATTCATGTATATACATCAGGAAGAACCGATGGTCCCGACGCTCACAGCATTAGGCCCGTATGCCCATACGCTGCAATTCCTCGGCCTTTTTGCTGTCCAGGAATTCGTAGATGCCACACAAGTGTTCGCGTACACGGCCGTGGCCGAATTCATACACCTTGTTCACCAGTCCGTCGAGGAAGTCACGGTCGTGGCTCACACAAATCAGCGTACCGTCGAAGTCGGCCAATGCCTGCTTCAGCACGTCCTTGGTGCGCAAGTCCAGGTGGTTCGTCGGTTCGTCAAGAATCAGCAGGTTCACCGGTTCGAGCAGCAGTTTGAGCAAAGCCAGGCGCGTACGTTCGCCACCCGAAAGCACCTTCACCTTTTTGGTGCTGGCCTCGCCGCCAAACATGAACGCACCGAGCAAGTCGCGAATTTTATTGCGAATTTCGCCCTTCGCCACATCGTCGATGGTTTGGAACACGGTCAGTTCCTCATCCAGCAGCGAAGCCTGATTCTGGGCAAAGTAGCCAATTTTTACGTTGTGTCCCAGTGTCAGCGTACCCTCGTGTTCAAGCTCGCCCATGATACACTTCACCATGGTCGACTTACCCTCGCCGTTACGTCCGACGAAGGCCACCTTTTCGCCTCGTTCAATGGTCATCGATGCGTTGGCAAATATGCGCTTCGGCCCGAACGCCTTGCCCACGCCGTCCATCATCACCGGATACTGTCCGCTGCGGGGCGAAGGCGGGAATTTCAGTCGCAAGGCCGAGGTATCCTCCTCGTCCACCTCGATGAGTTCCAGTTTTTCGAGCATTTTTACGCGGCTTTGCACCTGAAATGTTTTTGAGTATGTACCCTTGAAGCGTTCGATAAAGTCCTTCGTTTCCTGAATCATTTTCTGCTGCTCCTCGTACTGCTTCATTTGCTGTTCGCGGCGTTCGGCGCGCAGCTGCAGGTATTGCGAGTAGTTCACCTTGTAGTCGTAGATGCGTCCCATCGTTACTTCGATGGTACGCGTTGTGATGTTGTCGACAAACTTACGGTCGTGGCTGATGACTACTACCGCCTTGCCATTGTTAATCAAAAATTCTTCGAGCCACCCGATTGATTCAATGTCCAGGTGGTTCGTCGGTTCGTCAAGCAGCAGCACATCCGGCTTTTGCAGCAACATTTTGGCCAGTTCGATGCGCATGCGCCATCCGCCCGAAAATTCACTCGTCTGTCGGCAAAAGTCAGAACGTTCAAATCCCAGACCGAGCAATGTTTTTTCCACATCCTCCTCAAAGTGCGTCATGTCGATGGCATAAAACTTTTCGCTCAGCGTAGCCACCTCCTCAATCAGCGCCATGTACTCTTCGCTTTCGTAGTCGGTGCGTTCAGCCAGCTGCTTGTTGAGCGTTTCGATGTGCGCCTCCATTTCGTGCAGGTGCGCAAAAGCCTGCGAAGCCTCTTCGAACACGGTTCGTCCGTCCTCCGTCATGAGGTGCTGCGGCAGGTAGGCAATTACTGTGTCCTTCGGTGCCGACACCTGTCCGCGTGTAGCCGTTCGCACCCCAGCCAAAATTTTCAGCAGGGTGCTTTTGCCCGCACCGTTTTTACCCATCAGGGCGATGCGGTCCTTTTCGTTGATAACAAATGAAATGTCAGAAAATAGCGTAGTGCCGCCAAATTCCACGGCAAGTCCGTCAACTGATACCATATAATTATTTAAGTGTAGAAAGAAGTGGAAAATCGTTTTGTTTGTGTCGAGGTTCAGGCTGTAGCCCTTGTCCCGATGCAGCAGCCGTTGCGCGCTCCCTGGTGTCAATCGTTTGCAGCCGACGAATGCGCCGCCTCATCGGCAGCCCGCAAGCGGTCGATGGCTTCGGCCAGTGCGTCCGACTTGCCTGTCACCACCTTTCGGCAAAACATTTTATTGCGTTCCGTCAGTTTCGGTAAGTCCTCGGTAGTAAGTTCCTTGATGCACGCCCCATAGTCAATGTAGTGCAGCGGCGTCAGCACCGAAAGTCCCGGATACGGCCCGGTGTGCAGCAAGGCATGAGCCGCAAAGGGCGAATTAAACACAATGGTTTGAAAGCACATTTCGCTTGGCACGAACGAAGTGCTGAAGTAGCGTTGCAAAGCCGTTTCGCCATCGAAAGTGGTCAGAATCCAGCGTGCGCAAGCCAGCGTAATGGCCCAATAGTCAGAACCGAAAAACACGTCGCACCGCTTGCCATTGAGCATTACCGAAGCCGGCCGCCTGATACCCATGTAGCGCAGCAGCGTGCGCGAAGCCACAATCACCTTGTTGCGCAACCAGCGATTGTGCCATTTCAAGTCGCGAAAGGGGTGCACACATGTCACCTTGCGCCGCTGTATCGAGCTGTTGCCGCGCGTCAGGTTGTATCCGCTCATGAGTTCCTCGTGAGCGTGTTCTGCAAAAAAGGCATGAATCCGGCTGTTGCTCCAAAGCGGATAATCCTGTGCGCTGAGGCACACCAGGTGCGAGTAATTGCATCCGCTGCTCACAGCTGCCTTCACCAGTTCATACTGGTAGGCCACTTGGTTCCAGCCACCCCAGTTCACGGCATGGCGGTGAACAAACTTCACCTTGTGAGGCAATGCAGCCCGAAAAGGGGCTTCGTCAACATTGGCATCAATGTGAACGTAAAAGTCGGCGTTAAAGTCCAAAGCCTTAATCAGCCGTGCCAAATGTTCGGGGTCGCGGTACGCTGAAATCAAGTATGCTAACATGTGTTTTCTGTCGAGTGTTTATGGTGCAAAAGAGGAGCATACGCTCCGTAGGGTAGTGGAGCGCAACGCATGGGCTCCTATTCCGTTGCGAAGTTAGTACTTTTCGTTCAGAGATTGAAGAAAATCAGCCTCGGGCTGAAGTAAAAAAGCCAAACAAGCCTCCGAAGCGGTTTTTTGAGTGTATTTAACCGCCTGAAGGCTTGTTTTTCAGTGAAAATTCAGGGCCGCAACTTAATATGCCTTTTCGTTTGCCATTTTCCATCCCGTCAGGAAGGAAGCCCGGCAAATGTCAGTCATTTTCCGGTAGTTTATTTTGTCGGCCGTGTCCGAAGGGCGCGTGTAGTCAGGGTGTCCCTCGGTGTGATACCAGATAATGGGCACCCCTTTTCGTGCAAACGAACCATTGTCGCTGCCTCCCACCGGGTTGTCCCATGGACGGAGTGAAGGTTCGAAGCACCAGCCCCGTTCGCGCAAGTCGCGTGTCAGCCACTCGCCAAAAGCCGGGTGCGACTCTGTAAAAAAGTAGCTCACCAACTTCGGGTTGTCGGCCGGGCCGCGGCCAATCATGTCGAAGTTCAGGTAGCATTTCACCTTATCAATAAACTTGCAGTTCGCCACAAAATGGCGCGAACCCAGCAAGCCCTTTTCCTCGCCGTCCCAAAAAGCAAAGATAACCGAACGCTCCGGTTGTTCGCCGCTCATGACGAAGGCACGCGCCATTTGCAGCACCGCCACCACGCCCGAAGCATTGTCGTCGGCCCCATTGTAAATGCCATCGTCGGCAATGTCGGGAAACGTTCCCTCATGGTCGTAATGTGCCCCCACAATGACCCATTCGTCGGTGCGTTTGCCCGGAATGTAAGCCAGCAGGTTGTTCAGGTGACGCAAGCGGTGCGCCCCCCTTTCCTTGACTTTGGCAATCGAATCCGGGTGCACCTGCCATGGTCCGCGGTCGGGTTTTGTGAGTTGTGCCACATCGAAGGGTTGCATGTAGCTCAAGTTCGTCAGCAGTTTCTCGTTGCCCTGCTTGTTCCATTCGCCCGGTAGCGGTGCCACGCCCCATTCGCGCAGGAGCGAGGTGATGTAGCGCGCTGCCAGTTGTCCGCCCCGCATACCTGCGTCGCGTCCTTCGAGCAAATCGTCTGCCAAAAACTCCATCATGTTGCGGCTACGTTCCTCGGTAATCGAAGCATAGCCCCGTTCCAAACTGCGCTGGGCCTGAGCCGAAAGCGGAAGTAAAGTGCAAAGTACCATCAGCCAGCCTTTCAGTAAAGGGCTGAGGCTGGCATTTCGGGTAAAAGTGAGTGAATGATGCATCATCATCGGTCAGTAAAGAGTAATGAAAGGAAAACTGTAACAGGCAGCCCCCCTTCGGCACAAAATGCATAGCATGCTGTGCCGGAAGTAGTAGCCCACGCAAAGTTACATTTTTAAGTAAAAATATCCCAATTGAACCATTTAAAAATAATTTTCAGCAACAGCTTACGCACTGAATCTTATTTCTGGTTGTGCAGACCCAATGACCGATTTGACAAAACCTCTATAAAATCGTAGAACCCCCCAAAAGTTCTTTGACAAACTTTTGGGGGGTAAATTAAGAGGAATACATCCTTGGGGTATCATTTAAAGAGAACTTACTGTATAGTAATAAATCTTTGTGTCTTTTTTTCTTCCTCTTCGGTAAACTTCGGAAGTTCAATTTGCAGTACGCCATTTTCCATGTGTGCGCTAATCTTTTCCTTGTCTACATTGTCAGGAAGAATCATGGTTTGCTGGAATTGAGAGTACGAGAACTCACGGCGCAGGAAACGACCTTCTGTTTTATTTTCAGCATTTTCTTCTTGCTTGTTCTCGGTTTTCTTTTCCATGTTGATGATCAAATTGTTTGCTTCATCGATATGTACGTTGAAGTCTTCCTTTGTCATTCCAGGGGCGGCTACTTCCACCTTATATTCTTTTTCTGTTTCTAACACGTTGATGGCAGGAGCAGTAGCATTGGCTTTTACCATCCAGTCATTATCGAAAAAGTCGTTAAAGATATTCGGTAACCAATTCTGATTTCTTTTTACAGGCATCATAACTTGAATCTCCTATTTTTAGTTCAACAATTAAGTTAGTTTTGAACCCAGGTTTTCAACCGAGTTCAACTGCTTTATTGCAAACCTCATGCCAAAGTGCTTCGGATACTATATGTTGACTATTTGTCCGAATAAATAGGACATATAGGCAGTTATTGTGAACAAATTTTGCAAATGATGCATGTAAGCGGACATAAGACGCAGAAGACTTTCATGGATTACATCAAGCTCTCTTCCGATGAGATTGCGGATGAGATTGATGCTATAGCCAATGGTGCGAAAGCTGATGTGTTTTAGTGTTGATAAAAAAACAGGAAGTATCATAACTTCTAAATTTTATCCTAACTTTGCCTTATGAATACTCAGAATGAAATAGTAATTTATCAGATGCCCAATGGCGAGATGCAATTGGACGTAACTGTCAGTGGAGAGACTATATGGTTGACTCAGCGTCAAATAGCAGAATTGTTCGGCACGAAGGTTCCGGCTATTTCCAAACATTTAAAGAATATATTCGCCTCTGGTGAATTAGACCGAGATGCGACTATTTCCAAAATGGAAACAGTCGTGAACCGAGGATTTAGAGGAGCATCCATAGAGATAGTTGACCATTACAATCTTGATGCAATCCTTTCGGTTGGCTATCGTGTTAATTCAAAAAATGCAACCGCTTTCCGCATTTGGGCCAATAAGGTATTGAAGCAATACCTGCTTCAAGGTTATGCCATCAATGAGCGCATAGCCAGTCAGAAGTTCGATGAACTCAGCCAGTTGGTCAAGGTGCTGGGACGTACTATCCAGAATCAGGAGAAGTTGACCGAGGATAGCCGTTCGCTGCTCAATGTCGTAGTAGACTATACTTATGCACTCGATACGCTCGACCGTTACGACTATCAGGAGTTGACGATAGAAAAGACCACAC
>Kit_p1__coassemble_1324_pt1 | contig 7641 bp, 5 predicted proteins | sample Kit_p1__metabat2_high_PE_008 | metagenome-assembled genome bin Kit_p1 | reverse complement strand
CGGTTCTATGGTTTAACTTTTAATTTTTCGGTAAAAATTTACCGAAGTATTGTATGTTCATAATCTTATATTTTTGTAATTTTAAATAGGAAACTATACCTGTTTCGAAAATATGAATGTAAATTTGTCGCAGTTGCTTGTAGGTATGTTTGATGGGAAGGACTCAACTACAAATCCGCTTACGGTGATTATGCAGTTTATACTTTATGGTACAAACTTCCCAACTGCATCAATAAACAAAATCACAACCTTTGAGAAGTCGGTTGTTATCCTAAATCTCCTTATCTATGAAAAAGGCTAGATTTCTCTCTCTTGCAGCAATCCTTGCTCTTGGCAGTTTTGTTGTTCCTCAAACAGCGTCAGCGTACAAGTATTATGTAACGTTAGACAATGGAAAGCGCATCATGATGAGATGCGATGATCGTGATGATGCTTTAGAAGAATTCCGAAAAATGGATTTGCAAGGTCATCATGCAGTTCTTACATCTAGACCTAATGCAGGAATTATGGATGTAAAGTAATTAAAAAAGCTGTGGTATCGGCTATACGGCCTTTTATTATGAGCCATTTAATCAAAATAATCATTCAATTAACCGTACTCTGTTTGGTAGTCCTTCCCATGCAAGCGCAGCAGGTTATGAGTGCAGATGGTATAGATCATTACAATAAAACCAAACGTCAGATTTTGGATAAAGCCAATCTGGATATTTTTTACCAGATTAAGTTTCTTATGGATTCAACAAAGGTTGATGATGTAGAGGAAGGACAGACTGTACTACGGGTTTCTGACCGTTATGCCTTATTTACTGACTATTATCGGGTTCTGCACGATTCCATCAACGATCTTTGTGCCGAGAGCCGGAAAAATGCACAAAAATATAAAGTCACTTGGGATTCTTTATCCACAAAACGCTGTTATTTACTTCAATTCCTGTCGGTCATTGATCTTGAAAAGTCTGTGGCCACTGTTCAGTGGGATGTTTTACGCAAATACCAATATGAACAGCCGGTTCCTGATTTTAAATGGAAATTAGCGGCTGGTGATACCCTTATTCTTGACAAATTCTGCAAGAAAGCCACTTGTTCGTATGCCGGAAGAAACTATGTGGCATGGTATACTGAAGAAGTTAATCTGCCCTACGGACCTTATATCTTCGGTGGTCTTCCCGGTTTGATTATGTATCTTCATGATACGAAGTATAATTGGGTATTCACCTGCAACGGGATAGAAAAGGCTACCAAGTTAAGGGATATGTATTTATACAAGGACAAACGCTACCAAAAGACTACTCGTGAAAAAGCCCTTTCAGCTTGTAAGAATGAGTGGGAAGACTACATGAATTTGGCCGTAGATGAAATAGAATTGACTATAGATGGCAAGAAACCGGAAAAGAACTTCCCACGTCGTAGCAGTAACTTTTTGGAACTACAATGGTAAAGATCATACACATATTCTTCTTCCTGCTTCTGTTTCCTATGTCCGTATGGGCGCAGGAAACAGTCCTTGTTTTTAAGGGTGCGGTAACGGATGCCAACGGCAAAGGCATAGCCAATGTATTGTGTAAGGCATTGAATGCCAAGGATTCGTTGCTGGCATACAGCATCAGCCGGAGCGATGGAGAATACACCTTAAAGTACAAGAAGCAGGCTGCCAAGCTAACCTTTGCCAAAATGGGCTTTGCCACCCAGTGCATTCCGGTGGAAAAGGAAAAGTTGCGTTATGACGTACAACTTATCGAAAAGTCCTACGCCATTGACGAAGTGGTGGTGAAGGCCGACCCCATTACCCGCAAGAAAGATACACTCAACTACCATGTGGAGTCGTTCCGCCAAAAGGAAGACTACAGCATCGAGGACGTGCTCAAGCACATGCCCGGCATCGAAGTGCTGCCCTCCGGACAGATTATGTATCAAGGCAACAGCATCAACAAGGTGAACATCGAGGGGTTGGATCTGATGGGCGACCAGTACAACCAGGCCACGCAGAATATGCCGGCCGAAGCCGTATCGACCATTCAGGTGATGGAGAACAACCAACCCATCCGCGCACTGGAAGGAAAGGTGCACAACAATCGCGCTACGTTGAACATCAAACTGAAAAAGAACTACAAGATGCGCCCCTTCGGCGATGCGGAAGTCGGGGTAGGCGGAACGCCTGTGGTGTGGGACGGCAGTTTGACCGGCATACAAGTGGCCCGGAAAAACCAGCTGCTCTTTACCGGAGCCTTGAACAACCGCGGTGCCTCGCTGCGCAGTTTGCAAAGCGGCATGTCGAACTTTACGGGCATCTACACCCAGGAACCCCTACCAGCCCCCTTCCTTTATTCTGCCACCAACCGCCGTCCGCCTATATCCCCCTTGTACTACCTGGACAACCGCTCATACTTTGCCGGCGTGAATTACCTGCACGCCTTCACCCCTTATTCCACCCTGCGCTTCAACCTGCTTTACAACCACGAAGGCGAAAACCGCGAGGACAGCACCCGCAACGAGTATTACGCTGCCGACACGGTGAGCGTGTTCGACAACAACCGGCAGCGTACGCGCGAAGACGTGGTGAAAGGACAGGTACGCTACGAGCTGAACGGTCGGAAGGTGTATGTGGAGAATATTCTGTCGGGACAATGGCAAGCTACCGATTCCTACAACCGCAACGTGACCAACGTAGGTTCGGTGATGGAAGACATGCACCGCAAACCCTATTATCTCCAGAATGTGGCGAACGTCAACCTGACCACCCCGGCCCGCATTTACACCCTGGCCTCTATCGTGCGCACCTATCAGACCCGCGAACGCCTATCAGCAGTTTGGACGGCCGATAACGAACACGAACGGCAGGACTACCGGCTGAACCACTGGTTCATGCGCCACCGCCTTTCCACGGCTTTCGACGTGGCAGGCTATCCCTTGACACTGGGGTACATCGTGGAATACAAGCACAACCGCCTACACGATACGCAGCATACTGCTACATCGTCGTACTGGCTGCACACGCTCGAACCCTCGTACCAAATAGAGTGGAGTGGCGGAAACGTCGAACTGCTTCTGCCGGTGGAATACATCCGCACGCATTGCGGCTGGCGCACCCGGCACGACCGCAAAGTGCTGTTTTCGCCTTCGCTCGATGTAAGCCAACGCTTCGGCTACCTGCTGCGCCTGGATGCTTCGGTGGCTTACAATCAGAATGCCTCGAACATCGACCCGTGGTTCAACGGCACGATGATGAACAACTACCGCACCTTTACGGTCGGCACCGACAGCCTATCGGTACAGCGCACCACGCTGGCCAACCTCCGCCTGTCGTATCTGAACACCGTAACGCTCCTGTCGTGGAATCTGTATGCAGGCTGGACGCGCAGCACCTCTGACCATTACTATAAAAGCCTCTACCTGCCCGACTATACCCTGATAACCCCCGTGTGGGACGACCGCACGAAAACCACTTGGAGTGTGGCCCTGTCGTGCCGTAAGAACTTCCGCGAGGCACACCTCAGTCTGAACGGACAAACCGATTATTCCTACAACAAGGAATATGTGGCACAAAACGAACGGGCCGACTACCTGCGCTACCATGCCCTGCACGCCTCGCTTTCCACCCAGTGGAGCGGACTCTCGTGGTTTCAGCCCAAACTCACGCTGGCCGGCAACCTCAGCTGGAAGAAGCCCGATGTCTTTTCGGCGACTGACAACCTGCTGAAGAATGCCTACTACTCCCTGACAATGGACTTTTACCCCATCAGCAAACTGCGCTTGTATGCCGACTTCTCGCAATCGGTCTTCGAGATAGCCCACAGTCATTACTCGGTAAACAGTTTCCTGAACGCCGGACTGCGCTACGACTTCCATCCGCGCTGGACGGTGAGCGCCGACCTTAGCAACCTGCTCAACCGCAAGGATTACGAGGTTTCTCTCTATCAGGGAGCTAACTTCCTATACTACCGCGTGCCGCTGCGTGGCCGCGAATTCCTCGTGTCGCTGCGGTTTAAATACTGAACATGCTGCGCTGAGTATAAAGACCTGACAAACGCAAATACCCTTCAACGACTGCTGTAACAAGCAGATGTTGAAGGGTGTTTGCTGTATTGAACGTAGAGCATAAGCCGATCTCTTGAAGCTGTGGTAGACAAGAAAAAGAAATGGAGCAATTAGGAAATGCCTGGATATGGAATGAGAATATTATGATGAAAGGAAGCTATGGTTTATACTCTATTAGAATAATGAACTGAGATATTCCGGTCGGTGGTTTGTGTGTTCATAGGAAGTGAATACGAGCATCAGTGGAAAAGGGTAAAAGGTCAAAAAGTTCAATAAGGTCAAAGTGTCATCGTGTCATTGGGATTTTTGAAAAGTCATAGGATGGGGGGATGAAGAAGGCAAAGCGAGTTGAGTAACTTAAGGGAAGGTGTGAGATAGTGACTATTGGGTGTAGTGACTAAAACGAAAAACTCCGAAACGCTTGATAATGAAGCATTTCGGAGTTTTGCAGGTGGTGCCACCAGGAATTGTAACTTTTAAGCTATAACCCTGGTAATCAACACCTCATATCTTTTGAATCGTGGAAGAACCACTGAATCAGCCATAGGCTATCATTCACCAATTTACAATCGTTTGCATAATCATCTCAATGACTATGCAAAGTTAATCAATCGCTTTGATTTTTGCAAGCAAAAGAATCATTATCCTTTTGCCGGCAGTTCAGCAGATATGCAAGCTGTTTTTCCATATCGTTTAAAGCAATGGTGTCATATATAAGGGCAGGTACACAATGCCTTCTTCTTCCTTCACGTCCTTGTCGTGAAGGACATAGGGTGTGGCCAGCTGGGGACCGTACTTGGCTATGCACTTTCTCAATGAAGTCAGCGTATAGCGTTTTCCCGATTTCACTTCTATGGGGGATATGTTGTGCCGACTGGTCGTGACAGGCTTGGCTGTCAGAAAATCGATTTCCATACGGTCATCTGCCGATGTCCGGGAACTGCTGCTGAAGAAATAGAGCCTGTGTCCCGCTGTTCGGAGCATCTGTGCCACGATGTTTTCAACCAGCATCCCTTCGTTCACTTCCAGCTTGTCGAACATCAGTTTCCGGTAAAGGTCCGCACTTACAATCCCCCGTTCATCAAAGGCATGGCTGATGAGCAGTCCGGTATCACCCATGTAACACTTCAGCGTTGTACGTTCTTCATTCAACTTCAACCCGATACTTGGCTCTGTCGAATTATAGCAGCAGTTGATGATCTTGGCATCACTCAGCCAAAAGAAAGCCTGCGAATAATCCCGCATGCGGGCTTCGCTCTGCAGTGCAGACAGGAGAAACTTCTTTTCATGCTTCTGCAGTTGTCCCGGAATTTCCTCAAAGATGGCGGCAACCTTGGTTTCCTGGTTGTCCGCATATTTGCGGATGTCATTACGGTAAAGAGTCAATATGTCGCGTTTCACTTCATCTACCTTATCAAAATCCCGTGTTTCCACATATTTGGAAACGGCCTGCGGCATCCCCCCGACAATCAGATATTGCCGGAAATAATCCATGGCACGGCGGTGGAAAGTGCCCATCGGAAGCCGTCTTTCAAACTGCATCCGGATATAAGGCATCAGCATTTCGTCACCCATGGCCCATAGGAACTCCTCAAAATCCATCGGAAACATTTCGATGGCATGCTCCTCCGATGGCAGCATGATGTCCTTTACATTCTTCTTGATGGAGATAAGGGAACCAGTCTCGATGTAGTCATACCGCCTGTCGGCTACCAGATGCTTGATGGCAGCACGGGCACGGGGGCAGAACTGCACTTCATCGAATATAATCAGGGAGGCTGCTTCCCCGTCCGGCATTTGCCGTGGGGTAAGTCTCTGCTTGAAATATAGCTCCAGGTTCATGAAAAGCATGTCAAGGTCATCCATATAGAGGTTGAAGAACTCCATCACCTGAGGATTCACCTTACTGAAGTCCACCAGGATATAGGATGTATATTCCTTGCGTGCAAACTCTTCAACGATGTAGCTTTTTCCGATACGTCTGGCTCCCTCTATCAAAAGGGCGGTATCACCTTTGTGGTTCTGCTTCCAATCCAGCAGTCTGTTGTATATCTTTCTTTTCATAATTCACGTATTCAAGATTAGTGTTTTATACATATTGCACAAATTCAAGATTAATATATCTGCAAATATACACATTTTCTGCAGAAAAGAAGCACAAAATTGTATAAGAGTCAAGAAGCGGACACGGGAAATTAGAAGATACGTGAGGTTGGTGCTTTGGTCTATGCAGAGCAGAGGGAACTGAAATCCCTGTCTTATTTCGGGAACTGCATGTAGCAGGTACTGTTTAATGGTGAAGTACGAATATTTTCACTGTTTCGTTAGGGTATCGGAGAATATAAGGATAGCCGTCTATTTTGAAATAGCTATGCGTCACGTCGGTCGCAGTTTATCCCTGTAATCATTCAACAATCTCTCCGGATGTTTGACGCTGCATTCTTTTTCGGGAGAATTTTTATGGCAGAGCCATAAGCGAAAATTCTCCCGAAAAGAATCCAAATGCAGCTGGCAAACGGGGGAGGGATTACCTTTGATGGAAGGGATAGCTGACATAACCATAATTTACAGACTGAATGTGTCCACCTCTTACATGACAATTTGAGTAAAGGTATCCTTGATACATAGTCACCCCAAAAGTATACTGTGAGCAAGCTAAAGCGTGCTTAAAATTATCTTTCGTTTATCGTAATTTACTTTCAAAAGAACATGCATATTTTCCCAAACTGTTTGTTGAACGAGAATTTCAGTTTATATTTGCTTTCAGAATCAAATTGATAAACTTATGAATGGGAAAATTACGGTAGCGGGCATTGGACCAGAATGCTTTGAAGACCTTACACCTGCTGTTCAAACTGCACTGCATCAAGCCAATGCAGTAGTAGGATATAGCTACTACTTCCAATTTGTCCAACCTTATATGAATCCGGGCACCATTTCTATTGATATCGGAATGAATAGTGAAGTGGCTCGTGCCGAACAGGCATTTCTGTTGACCGAAATCGGTCAGCACGTGTGTGTTCTGTGTGATTTCCTTGAGCGATTTACCCACTCCCTAGGAACGTAACGTACAAAGAACTGATGGATAATTTGTTTCACAAGTCCATTATCATGGTGAATACGTTATATCTTGTATAGGCAAAAAGTGCATTTAGATGATGAATATCTATAGCTTTCCTTACTTGATTTTTGAACAAATCGAAATAATTTTAGCTAATCGAATACAATATGATAGATGTTTTAATAATAGACGACGAAGATCCGATTCGCAACCTGCTGGCTCGCATGGTTGAATTGGAAGGCTACCAAGTTTCTAAGGCTGCAGATTGCCGTTCATCCTTGGATTTGTTGAAAACCCATCACTTTGAAGTAGTTCTTTGTGACGTATTCCTCCCGGATGGCAACGGAGTAGATTTTATTTTTGACATACACCGGATGCAGCCCGATGCAGCGGTCATCCTACTTACCGCTCATGGGAATATTGCCGATGGTGTACAAGCCATCAAAAACGGGGCATTTGATTACATTACCAAGGGAGATGATAACCGCAAAATTATTCCTACCATCAGCCGTGCCATAGAAGAGAGTGAAAAGAAAAAAGGGAAG
>Kit_p1__coassemble_1197_pt1 | contig 8343 bp, 6 predicted proteins | sample Kit_p1__metabat2_high_PE_008 | metagenome-assembled genome bin Kit_p1 | reverse complement strand
TTTTATTTACTGCCAGAGCCGCTTAGGCTTGGCGAATTTTTAACGAACTATTGTAGATGGTTGCAGCGCGTTGAAAATAAGAAATCAGCGCAACTGCTATTTTTCATGTGTGCTGCGCAATGTGGTTGCGGCGAAACGGCTCCCTGTTGTGTCCTGCTGTGCTGCAGCGTTTACCGTTTGGCTTGCGCAACCCATTGCTTACCGCAAATTTACGTTATTTTGCGCAAACTTTCGCCATAATTTTGCGATTACTTACGAAAAGCAAGTGTTCCAAACGAAAAATAGGTGTTCCAAACTCACAAGAAAGTTTGAGAACACCTACTTTAAAAAGAGTGGGGGATAAGTGCGTAGCTCGCGGTTATTCGGGTAGCAAAACTTTGGCTATGGCTTTACGCAGTTTGCCTTGGCCGATGATGGGGGCATGTGCATCTTCGGGGAACATGACGTAGAACTGGCCGGGCTGTGCCGTGAAGTAAACGTCGGCGGGGGTGTTGTAGAGTGCAAAGTCGTTTTCGGCATCGAAGGGCTTTTCGCTTTCGCATTCCAAATTGCCCAATGCCGACCAACCTACGGTTTCGGCTCCCGAAAGCGGGAAGTGAACGTCGATGTAACGGCGGTGAACTTCGAGCTTTTGGTTCTCAGCCTCAACCAAGGTGGCATCGGCTACGTTGATAAAGAGTTTTTCGCCGTCGAGCGTGATACGTCCGGCAGGCACCTGCGTGAGGTCGTGCGACTTGACATAGTCGAAAAGCTGTTTGAGGAGTGGGTGCAAGGTCTCGGTGCGCTCACTTGCTTGAAGAGATTGCAGAATCATATAGCGTAATGAAAAAAAGCAGGTGTCCAAAATCTTGCGATATCTTTGAACACCTGCTGTGCTGTTTGTTAGTAAGTGTTTTACTTATTGAAGCGTTTAGGCTTATTGGGCTTATTTCAGCGTTTCCAAAATCTGCCAGCACTGGAACAAACCTCTGGGCACGTGGAAGCATCCCTTCCATTTTCCACCTTTGAGCGGCAGAAGAACTTCGCCCTGACGGTTCAGGTAGCCATACCATTCGGGATGTTCGGCATCGGTGAAGTGCGACCAGGTATATTCGTGAACGCGTTCAAACCATTTCAAACATTCTTCGTTGCCGGTGAGCTGATAGCCCTTGAGCATGGTGATGAGCGTTTCGATGTGAACCCACCAAAGCTTTTGGTCCCATTCGAGTTGCTGACAGGGATGGCCCAGACGATCCATAAAGTAGAAAATGCCACCGTGCTCCTTGTCCCAACCATATTCGGCCTCGTTGAGCGCGATGCGTACAGCCTTTTCAATGAGTTCGGGACGGTTCAGACGTTTGCCAAGGTCCATGATGAACCACATGGCCTCGATGGCATGACCGGGGTTGAGCAAGCGGCCGTCGAAGCAGTCAACGAGGTTGCCGTCGGTGTCGAGGTGCTCTACAATCAAGCCCAGTTCGGGACGATAGAACACGTCCATCACTTCGTGAATGCAAGTGTCGATGGTGCGTTTCAGGAAGTCGGGTTCGAGCAAGGGTTCGATTTCGAGTGCCACGTTGCACAAAATCATGGGTAGTGCAAACGACTTCAGCTGTCGGGCACCCGCAGCAGCCTTGTTCCACTTGCCCTTCGGATTGTCGACTTTCGAAAGCACAATGTCGAAGGTACGTTTTGCAATGTCGGCGTATTCAGCGTTGCCCGTAGCAATGCTCAACTGTCCGAAAGCAATGACAGCAAAGGTATAAGAGAAAATGTTGTACGGTTCAACCAACGGATTGCCTTCGCGATCGAGCGAGAAATACCAGTTGAGGTTTCCGTCGTGGCCGTATTTCTTAAGAAATTCAGCACCCTGAATGGCGCAGTCGAGCCATTCCTGACGTTTTTCTACCTTGTTGTAGAGCGTTGCAAACATCCATACTTCGCGGCCTTGCAGCCAAATGAATTTATCAGTGTCGTAAACCGAACCGTCGCGGTCGAGGCAGGTGAAGTAGCCACCAAATTCTTTGTCCTGCGACTTTTCGAGCCAGAAAGGGATAACCTTGTCGAGCAATTCCGATTTGTACTGCTCGGCTAATTGTTTGAAATCAGTCATAGTTGATATGTGGTGTTAAAAGATTTTGTTTTCCAATGATTAAATGCGTAACATCCATCCAGGAGATGTCGGAAGAATTTACCTGGAGAAGCCGGAAGAATTTACTGCTCACGCTGTTTCCAAGTAAGGCCTTGCAGGTTCTTATCCTCGTGAATGAGGAACGACATGATGTAGCCCACCAGAACTGAAACGGTCATGCCAATGAAACCGTAGAGCAGGAAACTTGTGGGCGTGAGGTAACGCACAACGAACAGCGTGATGACACCCACAATGAAACCGGTGAGCGCCGCCTTGCCGCCAATGCGTGGGAAGAAGATACCCATGAGGAATAAACCGCCCAAACCGCTGGAGAGCAGACCGAGAATTTCCTGGAAAAAGTCGAGCAGCGAAAGTATTTCCCAAGTAGCCATGAGCAGTGCAATAGCCATGCCCAAAATGCCCGAAACAATGCAGGCACGACGCGCCACGGTAACCATTTGCTTGTTGCTGGCCGAAGGATTGCTGCGTTTGTAGAAGTCGACGCTGAAAGCCGTAGCCACCGAGTTGATGTTCGACGAAATGGTACTCATCGTGGCCGCAAAAATAGCAGCAATGAGCAAACCTGCCACGCCTTGCGGCAACTGGCTCATCATGAAGAAGGGGAAGATGGTGTCGGCCTTACCCATGGTGTAGTCGAGAGCTGCAGGGTGCGTTTTGAAGAACGTGTAGAGTCCGGTGCCAATAGCAAAGAAGACTATCGAAATAAACACGCTCATCACACCATTCATCATGATGCTGTGGCGCGCACTGCGTTCGTCCTTGGTGGTGAGGTAACGCTGAATGACCGTTTGGTCAGAGGTGTAAGAAATGAGGTTGTTGGCCATACCGCCCAGGATGATGACCCAGAAAGTAGCACTGCGGTAGTCGAAACTCCAGTCGAACATCTTGAACTTGTCGGCATCGAGAGCTATGTCAACAAAGCCGCCGAAACCACCTTCTGTGCTGAACGCCAAATAGAAGAAGGCGAGGAAGGCTCCACCTACGAGGATAATGCCCTGAACTACGTCGCCCCATACCACGGCCTCAACACCACCCATGGTGCAGTAGAGAATAGTGACAAGCGCCATGAGCACAATGCAGATGTAGAGGTCGATACCCGTTACGGTAGTCAGCGCGAGCGAGGGCAAATACAGCACCAATGCCATGCGAGCCACCATAAACACAATAAACAGCGCCGAAGCCAGCAGACGGGTGGAGGCGTTGAAACGGCGTTCAAGGTATTCGTAGGCACTCGTTACGTTCAAGCGGCGGAAGAAGGGCAGGTAGTACTTAATCACCGGGAACGACATGAGTAAAATGGTGACAAGCATGGGGTAGTAGGTCCAGTCAGTGGCGTAGGCCTTGGCCGGATAAGCCATGTAAGTGATGGCGCTGAGCATGGTAGCGTAAATGCTGATGCCCGCTGCCCACCAGGGAATGCGACCACCGCCCTTGAAAAAGTCGTCGGCATCGCCTTCGCGACGCATGAAGTAGTAGCCCAACAGTACCATGCCGATGAGGTAGGCAATGAGCACCGTCCAGTTGAGCCAACCGAAGGAAGGACGCACCGTCATTTTAACGGCAGTGACGTCGGCCGAACGAACGCCGGGCTTGCTTTCACCGTCAACGATAATCCATTCGTTGCCCAATTTCGTGACACCGGCGCCAGCACGCGCAAGGAGCGGCGACTGGCTTTCGGTAATCCAAGTGTCGGTAATGGTGTGGTAAATCAGCAGTTCGTTGTTGAAGCGATACCAATCAGCAGGGTGCGTCAGATACTCAGTTTCCTGCTGTTTGAGCAGATTCAGCGAATCGGCATGCATTTCGGGCTTAGCCGAGAGTTGCTCAATGACCAGTGGACGGTTAACAGCCGCTTCAAAGATTTGACGATTCACACCGCCGATAAACACAATATGAGCGCAGCCCGAGTTAATAGCCTGTCCGCCCACCATACCCATGAGGTCGGTGCGTCCGTGCGGCTTCATATCGGCCATTCGCGTCCAAGTGTTGGTACGCGGTTCGAAGCACCAGCCCCCGGTGTGAACGACAGCCGGCTTGTTGCCTTCGCGCGGTTCGAAACCACCTACCAGGTAAAAGCAGGGGCCGTAGGCATTGTTCTGTACAGAAGCGGCAGGCTGTACGCGGGCACCACCGGGAACATCCGGCAGTCGTTCCCACTGTGAGCCACCGGGATAAGCCATGCGGAAGGCAGCATGGCTTCCTTTACCATTGCTTTGTCCGCCAGCCACATAAAGGTAGCCTCCTCCGTAGGCACCCGCCATGTTGTCGAGCGCAATGGGCAGTTGGGGCAGTTGCTTGACGATGAGTTTACCGTCGGCACTGCGTTGCAGCAACATGACGTTCGTCAGGCTTTGATGCCCGTCTGTTCCGCCCATGCAAACGATGCCATCGGGAACGGTAGCACTTGCACCATAGGCAACGGGCTGAGGCAAGCGACCGATTTCGTTCCATTTATTGTCAGTTTCGTTATAGGCAGATACCGTGTTGTAATATATCTTTTTGCCGCCTTTGGCAGCAGGTTTTTCAGCAAAGTTGCAACCGCCGGCTACGATGACTTCATTGCCGATGGTTCCGGTGAAAGATGCCGAAACGCCTTCGTTACCGCCTGCTTTGAGCGACGGCAGGGCGCGATAGCTCACTGCGTTGAAAGCATTGTCGTTGGGCGGAGTGGCGTGTTGGGCACAAACGTTCAGCACAAAAAGGCTGACGAGAGTTATCAGGGTGATAAGTTTCTTCATGAAAGAGGTTTAAGGATGGTAAATAAGATTGGGCAGCGAGGGGGGAACGAGTGTGTGTGAAAAAAGTGCTGTTCGCTGCAAACAGGGGTAAAAAGGAAACAGTTTATGAAACAAGAAGGCGCAAGCTCTTGGTGTGTATTGAACTTGCGCCCCCTTGTGTTACGCATGGCAGGGGTGAACCCCCTCACGCCTTACTTATTGCAGCGGTCGAAGAAGTTGATAGCTTCGAGTTCGGCTTTCATGCGTGCTTCTTCCTCGTCGGTCATGTTTTGGAAGGGAGTGCGGTTCTGTCCCAAGTCCAGACCGATGAGCTTCATGATGCGCTTACCGCCCACGATGTTGCCGCGGAAGTGGCAAATCACGTCGATAACGTCCTGTGCAAAGTTCTGGAGTTCGCGTGCTTTTTCCAGGTTGCCCTGTTCCCAGGCTTCAAGAATGCCGGTGAGCACACGTCCGTTGTAGTTCGTCGTACCACCGATGCCACCTTGCGCACCGCCCATAGCCAAGCAGGGCAGAATGGTTTCGTCCTGACCGTGGAGCATATCGAATTTACCGTTTTTGTAGCGACGGCAGCGGTTGTATTCATACAAGCTTTCGAACGTGTATTTAATACCCGCAAAGTTAGGAATACGTTCGTCAACAGCCTGCAGGAAGTCGTACATCGAGAGGTAGGCATTGTTGAACGCCGGAATGTGGTAATAATAGAAAGGAAGGTTAGGAGCGCCTGCAGCAATTTCCTCGCAGTATTTCACCAGTTCCTCGATGCGTCCGATGCGCGGGAACGGCGTAGCCATGGCACCGATACCCCAGGCACCGATTTCCTGTGCGTGGGCAGCCAAACGGCGGCTACTCTTTACGCAGGTGCTGCCTACGTGAACAATAACCTTAAAATCTTTCGGGGCAGCCTGCATCCAAGCTTCGGCCAACTTCATGCGTTCGTCTTCGGTGAGCATGTAACCTTCGCCTGAAGAACCATTGATGAACACGCCTTTCAAACCGTTGCGGGCAAGCAAAGCTGCATATTCGGGAATCGGGGCAAGGTTAATTTCGCCGTTTGCATCAAAGGGCGTAAAGGGAGCGTCGATCAAACCATGAATTTTTTCCATTGCGTGTGCGTTATATTTAAAAAGTTCAACTTTTATGAATTTATTTTAGGGGTAGATAGAAAACTTGAAATAGCAGATTTGCCATTAAGTCTGTGTAGATGCAAAAGTACTGCTTTCTGTTTAGACCATACAGAATTTTATGTTGAAAAAATCGGCAGCGCACCAATTATTTTGTAATTTTGCGGTATGCTAAACCCGGCAGACCGGCAGAGCCGTGCCCTTTGCGTGCCTTTCGTTCTGCTTTATTGCGCTTAATATTACTATATTAAATATATAAGTCAAAATGGAACTCATTGAACAACTCATTGCGCGTGCCAAAGCTAACAAGCAGCGCATTGTATTGCCCGAAGGTACTGAAGAACGTACGCTGAAGGCTGCTAACCAGATTCTGACTGACGGTGTTGCCGACTTGATTATTTTGGGCAATGTCGACGAAATTCACAGCCTTGCCAAACAGTGGGGCTTGGGAAATATTGACCGTGCCACCCTTATCGACCCGGCTACCAGCCCCAAGAAGGAAGAGTACGCTGAACTTTTGGCCGAACTTCGCAAGAAAAAAGGCATGACCATTGAGGAAGCCCGCAAAAAGGTGCTCGATCCGCTTTACTTTGGCTGTATGATTATCAAGAGCGGCGATGCCGACGGACAGTTGGCCGGTGCTCGCAACACGACGGGCGATGTGCTTCGTCCTGCTTTGCAGATTATCAAAACGGCTCCCGGCATTACCTGCGTGAGCGGTGCCATGCTTTTGCTTACGCATGCTCCTGAATGCGGCGACAACGGTGTGCTCGTAATGGGCGACGTCGCTGTAACTCCCGTGCCCGATGCCAACCAGTTGGCTCAGATTGCCGTTTGTACAGCCGAAACTGCCAAGGCAGTAGCAGGTATCGAACCTCGCGTAGCCATGTTGAGTTTCTCAACCAAGGGTTCAGCCAAGCACGAAGTGGTAGACAAGGTGGTTGAGGCTTTGGCCATTGCAAAGGAAATGCGTCCCAACATGCTGATCGACGGCGAATTGCAAGCCGATGCAGCATTGGTTCCTTCAGTAGGTAGCAGCAAGGCTCCCGGCAGTGCCATTGCCGGTAAGGCCAACGTATTGGTAGTGCCCAGCCTCGAAGTAGGTAACATTGGTTACAAACTCGTGCAGCGTCTGGGTCATGCCACGGCTGTAGGTCCCATCCTTCAGGGTATTGCTCGTCCGGTCAATGACCTTTCACGCGGTTGCTCAATCGACGACATCTACAAGATGATTGCCATCACCGCTAACCAAGCTATTGCCGCCAAGCAGGCAGACTAATTTTTTTTAAACAGTTATATAGCTGACGGAGTTCGTTAAGCAAGCATAGTTTAAAGACTGTGCGCTTAACGAACTCCTTTTTTTAGTGCCTTACAACTGCTGGAGCTGTACATATTTCGCTGCTAATTGCTCGCTGAACAGATTTAACAAATAACTTAATAATCGCAAAACACCTTAGTCCGTCTGTAGTTTCATTTCAAAGCGAAATGATTCTGTGTGGAACCTACTTTAGTGTTTTTCTGAACGTGCTGATTATCAGTAATTCCGAGATTCTTGAAACTAGCTCGGAACTAATTCAAACTAGCTCGGAACTAATTTCAACAAGGTCGGAACTAAATTCAACAAGCTCGGAACTAAATTCAACAAGCTCGGAACTAATTTCGGCAATCGCGGAGTTATTTTTGACCATAGCGCATCGCGTAGCACAAACAGCGGTAGCAGATGGAAAAATATACGGAACATTTTGATATAATTTCACCCATCAGACGGTTTGTTGTTTAATATTTACTGCAAAAAATAGGTGGGGCTTAGATGATTAGCCATACAAAAACGTCACAGCACCGTTTCTTATCGTTAGGAATTTGGTTTGTGTGCAATGCATCTTTGTGGCGCAGTAGAATGAGTGTTCCATTCACAATGTATTGACGTTGGTTTTATCGTTTTTTTACTCCCTTGTTGCGTAGCAGAAACAGATAAATTACAAAAAAATGCACTTTTGTTGAAAAAATACAGCAAAAGTTTTGGAGATTTCGGAGAAAGTAGTACCTTTGCACTCGCAAAAAGGGAAAACGATACCCAATGTTCGTAATGGCGCGATAGCTCAGCTGGTTAGAGCGCATGATTCATAATCATGAGGTCCCCAGTTCAATCCTGGGTCGCGCTACGAAAGATAAGGCGGTTGTAAAGACTTTTGTGACTGTCTTTTTGATAACTCTCTTTCGTGTAATATTGCACAGAGACGGTGATGAATTCCTTTCACTTGCAAATGGAAATTTTCTCCATTCCACACTTTAAATTGGCGCGATAGCTCAGCTGGTTAGAGCGCATGATTCATAATCATGAGGTCCCCAG
>Kit_p1__coassemble_898_pt1 | contig 10801 bp, 9 predicted proteins | sample Kit_p1__metabat2_high_PE_008 | metagenome-assembled genome bin Kit_p1 | reverse complement strand
GAGCGCAGTGGCAAATGAAAATTTATTTTTATTTGACATTGCCGAGCCGCCTCCTGTCTTATTAAAAGATAGTGAAAGGCGAGCGCAGTGGCAAATGTTGGGCAAGGGTATAGTATACATGCGATAATTCAATGGTTTTGAATCCGTGGCGCCCTGTAAGGGCAATGGTATCTCAGCCCAGGGTAAAGTGAACGGAGTGAACGACACCCTGGATTCCCCCATGACCAGGGTTTAAAAGGTATCGCGCCCTGTAGGGGCAGAACGTCGGAATAGGGGCAACGCCCCCCCCCGACATCCCACGGACGTAAATCGGGGGTTGGCATGCGTTTTGAAAACGATATATAATATATGGGTAAAACCGTGTGTTTCGCCCGATAATTCGCCCGTGTGTTTCGCCCGATAATACGCCCGTGTGTTTCGCCCGATAATACGCCCGTGTGTGTCGAGGGGCGTTGCCCCATTTTCGACATATTGCCCCTACAGGGCGCGAATGTAATAAAACCCAGTCGTGGGGGGGACCCAGGGTGTCGTTCACTCCGTTCACTCTACCCTGGGCTGAAATACCCCTGCCCTTACAGGGCGCCGCGGCCTCAAAACCATTGAAATACAGCGCGTTTTGTCGCGTTCCAATCAAAATGAATGCGAATATTACGCGCGTTTTTGCCCGGTTATGATTTGCACGAATGTGGCATGCATTTTGGAAACAATATATATATGGGTATACCCATGTGTTTTCCCCCGGTTTGCGCCCACGTATCCCCCCCGCTGATACCCCCTAATAAACACCCTATGGATTTTACCAAAAGACATTACCGAATTGAAAATGAGAACGCTCCGCTTGGGTCATCCCTTCCCCAAATTCCAGCGTACGCGATACCGATGCTTGCGTTTTTTGAAAACGCTGATTATCAGTAGTTCCGCGATTATCCGAATTAGTTCCGAGCCAGTCGAAATTAGTTCCGAGCTAGTCGAAATTAGTTCCGAGCTAGTTGAAATTAGTTCCGAGCTAGTTGAAATTAGTTCCGAGCTAGTTTCAACAATCTTGGAACTACTGATAATCAGCGTTTTCAGAAAAACGTTCCAATCGGTTTCACACCCGCTCATTCCGCCTTGCCATGAAGCTAAAGGCGAACCCGTTCATTTTCACCTTTATTCACCTGTTTGTTGAATCCGCCCCTGCGCACCCGAAGCCGCGAAATGTTTCCCCTTTCAAAGTGATAACATTTTATCTCTTGCCGATTCTCAAAACGTACGAAGCAGCAACGTTTTGCCTCACCCCAATGCTGCAGCCCCACACCTTTTTGCTACTGATTTCATCAACCTTCGTGCCATTCGTAGCCGCGTGTAAGTGCGCGTCAGGTTCAAGTGCATTTTCAATGGGTGAAGCCGCCCCGAAGAAATGATTAGGAAGGAGTTAGAAACAAAAAAAGCAGTGTCATATAGACACTGCTTAGAAAAAAGAGTTCTGCGGGGAAAGCAGAACTCTGGGGGAAGGGGATGTTGTTCCACACCGATTCGAACGATGACTGAGAGAACCAAAAACTCTAGTGCTACCATTACACCATGGAACATCCATTATTGATGGCATTCGTTTCCGAAATGCGTTGCAAAGGTATGAACTATTTGCGAATCTGCCAAATTTTTTTCGCTTTATTTATGGGCCGTTCTGCATTTTTTGTGCTTGCAGCGTGGCAACTTTTGCAAAACTCTGTGATGATTTCCGCTAAAAAAAGCAGGAGGTGTGCGGTTGGGATGCACACCTCCTGCTTGATGGGGAGATGAACGAGGTCAGAGGGTTTACTTGCCCTCGTTCAAAAATTCCAACGCACGCTTCACGATGTCGTTGCGGCGGTTGGTGTATTGGAAATACTCGTTGCGGTCCCACAGGTGCATGATGATGGAGCCTTTGAGCAAGATGGCCAGTTCGCGACGCGTGTCGGCCAGGTCCTTGTCGTCCTTCGGTTCCAGTTTTTTGCGTTTGGCATTGGCCATTATGGAGTCGATGAGTTCGGTCGGTGCTTCGAACTTGGCGTCGAAGTCGGCAAATGAGCGGTATTTGCGTTTGATTTCCTTGCGGTGCGAGTCGGCATAGTGCAAGGTAGCTTCGAGCACCAGGTTGTTGCGGTAAATGGCACGCAGCAAGGGCGGATTGGCGGTGGTGTCGAGCGGCACAAAGATGTCGGGCATGATGCCGCCGCCACCGTAGACGGTGCGATGCTTTTCGAGCGTGTGGTACACCTTGGTAGAGTCGAGGCGGATGCTGTCGACCGAGGTGAGTTCGCCGTGCGTGTAGCGGTTGTCGAGGTCGCGGTTGTAGGCCTCTTTCTGCCCCTTGGCGTAGGGCTTTTGGATGCAGCGGCCCGAAGGCGTGTAGTAATGTGACACGGTGAGGCGAATCATGGAGCTGTCGGGGAGGTCGATGGGGCGTTGCACCAGACCCTTGCCGAAGGTGCGGCGGCCAATGATGGTGCCGCGGTCGTGGTCCTGAATGGCACCGCTCACAATTTCGGCAGCTGAGGCCGAAAATTCGTCGACCAGCACAACGAGGCGACCCTTGTGCTGCATGAGTCCGTTGCCCTCGGCACGCAGTTCCTGACGCGGCATGACGCGGCCGTCGGTGTAGACAATCATTTTGCCGTTGGGCAGAAATTCGCTGGCCACCTCCTGGGCGGCGTTGAGGTAGCCGCCACCGTTGAACTGGAGGTCGAGAATGAGGTCCTGCATGCCCTGTTGCTGCAATTCCTTGATTTTGTCGTGTACCTCCTTGCCCGAAGTGGCCCCGAAGCTGTCGAGCTTGATGTAGCCCGTGGTGGGGGTGATGAGGTAGGCCGCGTCGACGGTGTTGAGCGGAATTTTGTCGCGCACGATTTTAAAGTGCAGCACGTCTTTGGCTCCGCGGCGCACAATGTCGAGGTGGGCAATGGTGCCCTTGGGACCGCGCAGGAGCGTCATGATGCTGTCGCGGTCCATTTTTACCCCCGCAATGGTGCGGCCGTTGACGGCGATGATGCGGTCGCCTTCAAGTACACCCGCCTTTTGGCAAGGCCCTTTGCTGACAACTTGCAGCACGAGGAGCGTGTCTTTGTCGATGTTGAAACTTACCCCGATGCCTTCGAAGTTTCCGGTGAGCGGTTCGGTGAGTTTGCGCGTTTCCTTGGCGTTGGTGTAGGAAGAGTGCGGGTCGAGCTTGCTGAGTATGCCGTTGATGGCATCTTCAACGAGTTTTTTCTGGTCGACACTGTCGACATAAAGACTGGTAATGGCGATTTGTGCCATTTGCAGTTTTTTGAGTTGGTTGACGTCGATGTCGTCGTAAGGGCTGCGGTGTTGTGCGCAGACCGGGAGGGTGAGCAGCAGCGCGAGCAGCAGTAGGAGTTTTTTCATATTGTACATTTTTTGAATGAAATGAGCACCCGGTTCCGCGTGGACTATTCGTCGGTGGAACGGGGGGTGTGGCGACGCGGCAGGAAGTCGGACACGTCCTTGCCGTAGGCGATGAGTTCGCGCACGACGCTCGACGAAATGTCGGCAATGTGCGATTCGGTGAAGAGCATCACCGTTTCGACCCCCGAAAGCCGGTGGTTCATGGCGGCAATGTCGCGCTCGTATTCAAAATCCTTGACCGAACGGAGGCCGCGCAGAATGAACTGAGCCCCTTCGCGGCGTACGAGGTCGACGGTGAGGTCGTTGTAGGCCACCACCTTGATGCGCGGTTCGTCGGCATAGATGCGGCTGATGGCTTCAACGCGTTCGTCGGTTGAAAAGAGCGAGCGCTTGCTGTCGTTGACACCTACGCCAATGACAATGCGGTCGAACATGGGAAGCCCGCGCTCAACGATGCTGGCATGGCCCACGGTGAAGGGGTCGAACGACCCGGGGAAGATGGCTATTTTCATAGCAGAATGGGAAGTGTGAATGAAAAAAGAGAGGCTTAGAAATCGCTTTCGGTGGGGTCCTCTTCAACGACGAGGTTGTCGATGATGAAACCCTGACGCTCCATGGTGTTTTTGCCCATGTAATATTCAAGCAGCGACTTGACATTGTCGCTTTTGTGCAGCGTGACGGGTTCGAGGCGGATGTCGGGACCGATGAAGTGTTTGAACTCGTCGGGCGAAATTTCACCCAATCCCTTGAATCGCGTGATTTCGGGGTCGGGACTCAGACGCTTGATGGCTGCCTGACGCTCTTCCTCGGAATAGCAGTAGATGGTTTCGAACTCCGAACGGTCGGATTGGCGCGCCTTTTTCAGTATGGCTGCACCGGCAGCTTTGCTGTTGCCCTTGGCGGCAGGTGCCGACGCGCTGCGCAGTTTCTTCTTCTTGTTACGCACACGGAAGAGCGGCGTTTGCAGGATGTAGACGTGCCCCTTTTTGATGAGGTCGGGGAAGAACTGCAGGAAGAAAGTAATCATGAGCAGGCGAATGTGCATGCCGTCGACATCGGCATCGGTGGCCACGATGACTTTGTTGTAGCGCAGGCCGTCGAGTCCGTCTTCAATGTTGAGCGCAGCCTGTAGCAGGTTGAATTCCTCGTTTTCGTAGACCACCTTTTTCGTTAGGCCAAAGCAGTTGAGCGGTTTGCCGCGTAGCGAAAATACGGCCTGGGTGTTGACATCGCGGCTCTTGGTGATGGAACCGCTGGCCGAGTCGCCCTCGGTGATGAAAATGGCAGAGTCGAGGCGCGGGTCGGCATCGGGTTCCTCGTCCTTTTTCTTGCTTTTGGGCGCCGGGTCGTTTAGGTGGATGCGGCAGTCGCGGAGTTTGCGGTTGTGGAGGTTGGCCTTTTTGGCCCGTTCGCGCGCCAACTTCGTAACGCCGGCAATGGCTTTGCGCTCCTTTTCGCTTTCCTCAATTTTCTGCTTCAGCACATCGGCAATGTCGGTGTGCATGTGCAGGTAGTTGTCGACGTTTTCCTTGACGAAATCGCCCACGAACTTGTTGACGCTGATGCCCGAGAGCGGGAAGGGCTGCCCGTTTGAGTCCTTGTCGGGCGCCATGGTGAGCGAGCCCAGTTTGATTTTGGTTTGGCTCTCGAAGAGCGGTTCGATGACGCGTACGGCAATGGCTGCGACGAGTCCGTTGCGCACGTCCTGCACATCGTAGTTCTTGCCGAAATACTCCTTGATGGTGCGAGCAATGTGCTCTTTGAAGGCACTTTGGTGCGTACCGCCCTGGGTGGTGTGCTGGCCGTTGACAAAGGAGTAATACTCCTCGCCATACTGCGAGGTGTGGGTAAAGGCAATGTCGATGTTGGGCCCGGTGAGGTGGATAATGGGGTAGAGGCCCGGGGCGGTCATGTTGTCGTTGAGCAAGTCCTCCAGACCGTTGCGGCTGATGATGCGCCGTCCGTTGTAGAAAATGGCCAGTCCCGTGTTGAGGTAGGTGTAGTTCCGCAACAGATTTTCCACAAATTCCGAGTGGAAACGGTAGTTGACGAAGAGCTGCTTGTCGGGCTGGAAGAAGATGTAGGTGCCGTTTTCCTCGTCAGTGGTGCTTTCGGTGTCGCTGATGAGTACCCCCTTTTCGAAGGTGGCTTCGCGCATTTTTCCGTCGCGTACGCTGCGGGCCACGAATCGCACCGAGAGCGCATTGACGGCTTTCAGACCCACCCCGTTCATACCCACCGAGGCAGTGAATACGGCAGTGTCGTACTTACCGCCCGTGTTGAGCTTCGAAACCGCGTCGACCAGTGCACCGAGGGGAATGCCGCGTCCGTAGTCGCGGATTTCGGCGCTAAGGTTGTCGTGGATGTTTACTTCGATGCGTTTACCGTAGCCTTCGTTGAATTCGTCGATGCTGTTGTCGATGCTTTCCTTGAGCAGCACGTAGATGCCGTCTTCGGCGTGCGAACCATCGCCCAATCGGCCAATGTACATGCCCGGTCGGGTGCGTATGTGCTCCGTGTCTTCGAGGTGTCGGATTTTGCTTTCGTCGTAAACCACTTCGGGTTTGGGTTGAGGTTGGAGGTTATCTTCGGCCATTTATATCGTTAAGAAAAAAGGGTTAGGAAGGAGTGTTGCAAAGCAGAAGGAAGGCAAATGATTGTTTGCCCGAGAGCCACATTTAGAGGCTGCCTTTGAAGCAGCGGCGACGTTTGTGCTGTTCGGTTTTAAAGTATTGCCATTGGTTCTGCACTTTGTCGTTCATTTCGAGTTCAGGATTGGTTTCGGCATATTCAAATCCGAGTTCCTGATATACGGGAATGAGGTCGGTGAAGAGCAGGGCGTTGACGCCTTTTCCCTGATAGTCGGGGCGCACGGCCACCAGCAGGAGGTCGAGCATCTTGGGACGTTTCCACTTCAAAGCCTTGAGCAGGTGGAACCACCCGAAGGGCAGAAGCTTGCCCTTGGCCTTTTGCAGGGCTTCGGAGAGCGAGGCCATGGATATGCCGACGGCCACAATTTCGTTTTGCTCGTTTTCGACAATGCTGACCATGCGGAGGTCGAGCACAGGCACGTACATATTGACGTACTGGTCGATTTGCCGCTCGGTCATTTGCGAATAGTTGAAGAGCGGAGTGTAGGCCTTGTTGATGAGTCGGAAAATGTCGTGTGCAATACCCGTTTCCTTGATTTCCTTTCGGCTGGTGATTTTGCGGATGTGCAGCTTATACTTTTGGGCGATGATGGCCGAAATGCGTTTGTGCTTTTCGGGAATGGCATCGGGAATGTAGACCTTCATTTCAACCCAGTCGGCACTGCGTTCAAGGCCGAGCAGGTTCATGTGCTCGGGGTAGTAGGGGTAATTGTAGATGGTGGCCATGGTTGAAAGCTGGTCGAAGCCGTCGATGAGCATACCCTCGGCATCCATGTCGGTGAATCCGAGCGGACCTTCAATTTCGTTCATGCCGCGTTCGCGTCCCCACTGCTTGACGGTGTCGATGAGTGCACGGCTGACGTCGAGGTCGTCAACAAAATCAATCCACCCGAAGCGTACTACCTTTTTGTTCCAGGTTTCATTGGCACGGTGGTTGATGATGGCAGCCACACGGCCCACGATTTTGCCGTCGCGCATTGCCAGAAAGTAGTCGGCCTCGCAAAATTCGAATGCTGCATTCTTTTGCGGCGAAAAGGTGTTGAGCATGTCGTCGTAGAGGTCGGGTACGGAGTAGGGGTTGTCTTTGTAAAATTCGTAATTGAAGCGGATGAATTTTTTCAACTCCGCCTTATTGCTTACTTTCTTGATTTCAACGGTCATGGCCGGGGTTTGAGTTGGGGTTAAAGGTTTGGTTATGGAATGGATTGCCCGGTGGCTATTCGGTACTTGTGTAGCGTTCGGCACAGCGAAGGCAAAATTACGAAATTTCAGGCAGAGCAAGGTGGCATTGCTGGGTGTTTTAGGCTTCGCCGCACAATAAGTAGCTGCTGAAAATCGTTTTCATGCTTCTACTTGTGTACTTTATGTGCCACGGATTAAGGCACAGGGTCGTAGCCGCTGCCTCCCCAGGGGTGACAGCGCAATATGCGCCGGATGGCCAGGTACAACCCTTTCAGCGCGCCGTGTTTTTGGATGGCTTCGACGGCATACTGTGAACAGGTGGGAGTGAAACGGCAGGCTGGCGGAAGCATGGGCGAAATGAACCGCTGGTAAAAGCGGATGGGCAGAATGAGCAGGCGTTTGAACATGGCAAACAAGGTTATTTTGACAAAAGTCGGGGTACTGATAGGGGATGCTGCCGAACGGGTTAAACTGTTTCGCAACCTTCATTTTCGTGAGGTGCCACCTCTGAAGGTTTGGCTGCCGTAGGGTTCGAGTGGTTCACGCGGTCGGCAATGCGTAGCAGCACGGTTTGCATGCGTTCCATGACTTTGGCCGAGCGTATGGGTTTTTCGGCCAGCCAGATGAATGCGATGTTGATGGCTGTGTCCTGTGGCAAGGCTTGCAGCAGCAGATGCTTTTGTAGGCGGTATGCCTCGCGCAGCTGCCTTTTGGCCCGGTTGCGGTCGACGGCGTGGTGCAATCTGCGTTTGGCTACGCTGAGCAACACCTTGACGGCCGGTCCTGTGGTGGGTTCAACCTGTTTGAAGGTGGCACGCAGCGGGTAGGCCGTGAACGATTGGCTGCCGGCAGAGAACAGCGCCTCGATTTCTTTTTGCTTGCACAGATGTTCGGGTTTCCTGAAGGTAAAGGTTGCCATGAGTAGGAATTGTAGGTTGATATTGTATATCTGACTGTCCAAAAAATGGCTGTACCGTGTGCATAGCGCGCACGGTGCAGCCACTTACATTTTGTTTTGAAATTTTCCGATAGGTAATGACAACTTGCCGGCTTTTTCAGTTATCAGTATGTTCTTCTGAGCTTAAGGCTTATGCCTTTTGCTGGTCGAGATACATTTCGATGGCTGCTGTCATGGAGCGTGCTTCGGGGGTCGGTGCTGAAAGGTCGCAACGCAGTCCGGCGTTTTCCATTGCCTTTTTGGTAGCGGGACCGAAGCAAGCGAGGCGTGTGCTACCCTGTTTGAAGTTAGGGAAGTTCTTCAGCAAGGATTCAACACCGGCAGGGGTGAAGAATACGAGCATGTCGAAGTCGAAGGGCTGCTCCTTGGGGTATTCGTTGCTTACTGTGCGGTACATTACGCATTCGGTATGTTTCAACTTTTTGGCGTCGAGCATTTCGGCCACATCATCGTTGTGTACATCCGAAAGGGGCACCAGGTAATTTTCGGCTTTGTGCTTGGCCATAACGGCTACGAGTTCGGGCCATTTACCTGTGCTACCAAAGAACACCTTGCGTTTGCGATACTGCACGTACTTCTGAATGTAGAGGGCCACGGTTTCAGAAATGCCGAAGTACTTCATGTCTTCGGGAAGCGCAATGCGCATTTCCTTGCAGAGCGTAAAGAAATAGTCGATGGCATGACGCGAATTGAACACAATGGCCGTGTGGTCGAGTATTTGCACCTTCTGTTGGCGGAACTCGCGTGCCGAAAGTCCTTCGATTTTGATGAAGGGGTGGAAAGTGAATTCCACATTTTCTTTGGCTTCGATGTCGAAATACGGGGACTTCTCGGAAGTAGGTTTCGGTTGCGAAACAAGAATCTTCTTGATCATGTACTACGTTTGTTGGACAGCTGGGGCGGCGGAATCCACCGCGCTACGTATGATAGTTTAACTAATTAATTGTCAGCAAAAAACTGTTTGCATAAACCATGATTCGCAGCAAAATGAGCAACGGCATGATTTCAAGGGTGCAAAAGTACAAAAAAAGATGCACCCAGCCGAACGTGTAGTTGAAAAATGTGCGGTAACACTTGTACATGAGTAACGATTTGTCAACTACAAGTATACAAATGAACGCCTTAACCATGTTGGCAAAGCTCATGTCGAAGTAAATGACCAGCAGGGCAACGGGGAGCAACGCCAGGCCCAGGGCCAGCACGCTGAGCAGGTAGGTCTGATTCCATTGCGTGCGCTGCTCGCGACTGAAGAACACGCTGTTCACAAAGTTGTAGAGTATGGTTTTCAGAATGTAGTACAAACTGGATATGCCTACGCTGACGCTCAATATTTTGTAGGGCGAAACCTGATTGAATACTTCAATTTGTTTTTCCTGAGTAAAGTCGAAGAAGAGCAGACCGATGACAAAGCAGGTTTGGAAAATGAGAAACACCTGACCGCGTATGGCGGTTTCGACGTGTTCTGAAAACAGGTTACCGCGTACGCTGGGGCGGTGAAAGAACTCCTTCATCTGGTCGCGCAGAAAGTGGCGCGAACGCGATATGACCCACACTACGAGGAAAAAGCTCAGCAGCAGGGTGATGGTTACGAAATTATCGTTTTTGAACCGGTAGGGCACAGGGTCGCCGGCAATGCCCGAGGGCTGCACAAAGGTTTCGCTGAAGTGCATGCCCGAGGTGCTGTCGAGCTGTTCGGCCAGTTCCGACTTCTGAATTTTGACCAGTCCGTCGGCCCAAGGGTCTGTTTGGCATATTTCGGGCAAACAGGTGAGCGGCTCGTTGCCCGGCAGGGGCAGGAGTTCGTGGGGCAGGGTGGGGCGCGCAAGGGTGTCGGTGAAGGCTTTATGACGCACGTGGCCTTGCGGCACGGCCGTCGGTTCAGACACCGCAGCCTGACTTTCTGCTTCACTCGAAGGGGGTGAAAGTGTCTGGACGTGTTGAAGCGTATCTTGCTGCATGTGAAAAAATGAGGGTAATTTCAGAAAATGAAGTCGTCTGAACTTTTATGAAATTCAAGATTTGCCTTAATTTTTGAGGCGTTTTTGGGCCTTGAAGAAGGAGTATAGCGAGCTACACGACTGATGAAAGGTCAAAAAACGGCCAAAAAGAAAGTTGAAGATTGAATTTAGAAGAGATAAATCTCCAAATCAAATCTTCGTCAGAAAAGTTTAGACGACTTCAATAAGTAGGTGCTTAAAAATAATTCATGCATTGAATCTCCACTTGGCTGTGGCAGTTGCTGAATTGATTCCTAAACACCTACTTACTCAAATGGTCGTGTGTTACAAAACTTCGATTTCAGCAGGCGATAAATGCGTAATCGCTGCAATTTGCTCAATGGGAATTCCGGCTAATTTCATTTGGCGGGCCGACGACGCAATGATGGAGTGTTGTTCTGATAAACGCTGCTCCTTCTCAGCCAACTGCTCCTCTTTCTCAGCCAATTGTTGTCCTTGTTCAGCCAATTGTTGTCCTTGTTCAGCCAACTGTTGTCCTTGTTCAGCCAATTGTTGTCCTTGTTCAGCCAATTGTTGTCCTTGCTCAGCCAATTGGTCCTTTTGCTCAGCCAACTGTTGTCCTTGTTCAGCCAACTGTTGTCCTTGTTCAGCCAATTGTTGTCCTTGTT
>Kit_p1__coassemble_825_pt1 | contig 11537 bp, 8 predicted proteins | sample Kit_p1__metabat2_high_PE_008 | metagenome-assembled genome bin Kit_p1 | reverse complement strand
AGCAGCACTTTCTGCATGCACTGATTGAACGGCTGAGTCCAAGTCGAGTTCTACGCTGGCCTCTGCGTCAGCTGCGTCAAGGGCGGGAGCAGCACTTTCTGCATGCACTGATTGAACGGCTGAGTCCAAGTCGAGTTCTACGTTGGCCTCCGTTTCACAAGTATTGTTCACAGAGGGCATTTCAGTTTCCTCGGGCTTTTCCTCCGTTGGTTCAACGGGTTCAAGGTCCTTCACCACGATGAATCCCTTAGGTTTTTCGGCCTTGGCATCCGGTACTTCGGGCTCCGTAGGTTCAGCCACAGGCTTTTCAGCCGTTTCGGGTTCGCTGATAAGCACAGCCGTAGCCGTTTGCAAAGGTTCCTGAGCCGCCTCGCGCATAGCCTTCCTTTCAGCGCGGCGGGCTTTTTCTGCCTCGTAGCGTGCCTTTTGCGCGGCCTGTTTGGCCTCGAAAGCCAAACGACGGCTTTCCTCAGCCTTGATTTCCTCCTCAAGTTCACGCATTTCGCGTTCATCTTCGGTCATCACAGCCGGTTCTGCCGAATGAGCATCTGCAGCATCAGCAAGCGGTGTGGCAGACTGCTCCTCGTTCGAAGAAACCTCCGTCACTTCGGCCGTATGGTTCAGTTCGCTGCCTTCAGCTGCCTCTGATTTGCGATTTTTGCGTCGGTTTTTCTTTTCCTTTACCGCCGTTGGTTCGGCTGGTGTCACCTCGTTGGTATCAGCCACCGGGTTTTCAGCCTGAACATGGGCAGCCGATTCGTTTTCCGCACCTTTTTTCGCAAAGTCCTTCACAGCATCGTTCACTGTTTTCGGCGTGCGCTGCTTCCGTTTTTTCGGTCGTTCCACGGGCTGTTCCTCCAGCTCGTTTTCAAGCGGTGGCAGCGGCAATCCCCTGGACAGATAGTCCTCAAGGGTCAGTTCGTGTTCAACGGGCGGCGTATCAATGACCTCGAAGTCGGCATTTTCGTCGTAGGCCGCATCATAGGCTGCATCCGAATCGATGGTCGCATAGTTAGCGGGCTTTTTCTCAAGCACCACTTCCTGTTTCGGTGCTTTTTTCGGCGATTTTTCGTTCGTGGTTTGCGTCAGGCTTTGTTCAATCACGTCAATTTTGGGCAATGCAAACGATTCTTCGGCCTCCATAGCCGTACGTTTTTCCTTGGCGCGGAACAAGCTGTCGTACATTTTGGCATCGCGTCGCATGCGGGTGAGTGCTTCCTTCGAAGCATCCTGCTGGCTCTCTTTTTTGGAGCGTCCGGCACCGCGTCCGGCCACGATTCCTTCAATCGTAATGACGGTTTTGAATCCCTTTCCTTCGCCTTCGCAGGCCACATCCTTAAAGTTGATGTTGATGCGGTTTTTCTGGCTCCACTCCAGGAGTTTGCTCTTAAAGTTCACCTCCTTCTGTGCCACGTTGTCGAGGTCGATGTAATGGCCGATTACGCGGTTGGCAATAAACCAATGGCAAAAGCGGAATCCGCGGTCCAGGTAAATGGCACCCATCAGTGCTTCGAAGGCATTGCCACCAATGTTTGTGTGCGACATGCGCGTGCCTTGTGCAGCCTGAATGAGGCGTTCCAGCCCCATTTGGGTGGCCAGTTTGTTCAGCGATTCACGTTGCACAATTTTCGAGCGGGTTGAAGTCAGGAATCCCTCGCGTTTGGTGGGATAATGGCGGAAAAGAATGTCGCTCACCACCGTTTCGAGCACCGCGTCGCCCAAATACTCCAGGCGTTCGTTGTTGAGGGGCTTCGTCGGGTTGTCATTGTTGCGGTTACGGCGTTCCTTCCCCTTGCGTTCTTTGGGGTTGAAATCGCGCCGAAACGAGAGCGATTTGTGTGAAAAGGCAACGCGATAAACCTCAATGTCGTGCGGATAAAAGCCCAATATATCGTAGAGTGCCGAAAGAAACTCCTTGTTTTTACGGAACGGGAGTTTCATGCGGTCCAATAGGTTCAATATCATGCGTCAGATAGTAAACAGGTGTGTTTTTGTTGCAGTCGGACAATCGGGGGTAAAAAAAATAGACGTTGTCGCGGTCTTTGCGCCACACCTTGGGTAGTGTCAGTCTTTGTTTGGGAATAAGAGGTTCGAAGTCGAAGCCTACTTAAAAAAAGCGCGCAACCCCTTTCCCGTCAAACCACTCCGGTGCAAACAAGCAGTTGCCACAAGCGTTCCTGGGGCAAGTGCAGATAAAGCTGGAGTTCTGACAGTAGAGAAAGGGGCTGCGCTTTAACGATTAGTCAACGTACTTCTTCAAGATGCAGCAGGCATTGTGTCCGCCGAAACCGAACGTGTTGCTCAAAGCAGCACGGATGGGGCGTTCCTGAGCCTTGTTGAAGGTGAAGTTCAGGTTGTAGTCGATGTTTTCATCCAAGTCGTCATCGGCATGGTTGATGGTAGGAGGCACGATGTCGTTTTGCACAGCCAAGCAGCAAATCAACGCTTCGACACCGCCGGCAGCACCGAGCAAGTGACCCGTCATCGACTTCGTAGAGCTGATGTTCAGTTTGTAAGCGTGTTCACCGAAGAGCTGCGTGATGGCCTTCACTTCCGAGATGTCGCCCACGGGGGTTGAAGTACCGTGTACGTTGATATAGTCGATATCCTCGGGCTTCATGCCGGCATCTTCGAGAGCCGAAGTCATAACGAGGTTTGCGCCCAAGCCTTCGGGGTGCGATGCAGTGATGTGGTGTGCATCGGCCGACATGCCCACACCAGCCACTTCGCAGTAAATCTTAGCACCGCGAGCCTTAGCGTGTTCCAATTCTTCGAGAATCAGGATACCGGCACCTTCGCCCATGATAAAGCCGTCGCGGCTTGCGCTGAAGGGGCGCGAAGCACGGGTCGGGTCATCGTTGCGCGTTGACAGGGCGTGCATGGCGTTGAAACCGCCCACACCGCAGGGCCAGATAGCAGCCTCAGCACCACCCGTTACGATGGCATCGGCCTTACCCAAACGGATGAGGTTAAAGGCATCGGCAATGGCGTTGGTCGACGAAGCGCAAGCCGAAGTCGTGGTGTAGTTGGGTCCGTGGAAACCGTACTGGATAGAGATTTGTCCCGAAGCGATGTCGGCAATCATTTTCGGAATGAAGAAGGGGTTGAACTTCGGTCCGTTCTCTGCATTCTTAGCATAGTAGCCAGCTTCTTCCTCGAACGTGTGGATACCACCGATACCTACACCCAGAATCACACCGATGCGGTTTTTGTTCACCGTTTCCAAATCCCATCCGCAGTCCTTGATAGCCTCCATGGCAGCAACGAGTGCATACTGTTCGTAAAGGTCCATTTTGCGAGCCTCTTTACGGTCGATGAAGTCGGTAGCCTTGAAGTTTTTCACCTCGCAGGCAAACTGCGTTTTGAATTTCGAAGCGTCGAAGTGTGTGATAGGTCCGGCACCGCTAACGCCGTTTTTGATATTTTCCCAAGTTTCGGGCACGGTATTGCCCACGGGGGTGAGGGCGCCAAGGCCCGTAACAACTACTCTTTTGAGTTCCATAAGGTTCGGAAATATGTATTAAGGGGGTAAAGAAAATGGGGAAACGCTGCGTACCATGCTGTGGCATGTTCCGGTTCGTGGTGGGTGTTCACCCAGCCTTTGCGCGGGGCACCCATGCGGTTTCGTCACACTCTTTAGCAGATTAGTACGTGCCGGGAATCAGTGTCCGCCCCACCCTACTGTCTGAGCAGCAGGTTTCAGGCCACTTACTAATCTGCTAAAACGAACGTGCGGCTGAGCCGTTTTACCGTTCGGAATTCGCTGTGTGGCAGCAGGTTTCTGAAAAACACAATAACGTTTAACGTCCAGCCTCCATGCTCGCTACCCGTAGGCTGCAACGCGGACGCAGAACGTTAAACGTTAAACGTGTGTGTAGTTAATCGTCGTAGACAAGTTAAATTTCACTTGTTAGGCGTTGTTGTCTTATTTGGCAACGTTCTCCTCGATGTAAGCGATAGCGTCACCTACGGTAGCGATCTTCTCTGACTTGTCATCGGGAATTGAGATACCAAATTCCTTTTCGAACTCCATGATGAGCTCAACGGTGTCGAGTGAGTCAGCACCGAGGTCGTTAGCGAAGCTTGCTTCGTTCTTTACTTCATCTTCGCCAACACTCAGCTTGTCAACGATAATAGCTTTTACTCTTGCTTCAATATCAGACATAGTAGTTTCTTTTATATATTAAATATGTATGGTTTCTTAATCAGAATTGATTTTCAGGTGCAAAAATAATGCTTATTCCTAATACTGACAAACATTTATCGGAAAAATCTGCCTTTACTATGCACATTTTTTAAAATTGTGTGCTATCTGCATTTTTTCCCACTCATTTTTAGTTGATTTCAGGAACTAACACACTTGCTTCACGGCAAAAAAAACCATACCGGCAACTCAAAGGAGTTGGGTATGGTTCCACGGACCGACTCAGAATATGACTGCGCCCCCTTCACAAGGTGGTACGCAGCATGTTCTTCATCAAAAAAAAAATGTATTCACGCCGTGTTTTGTATCTGATTTCAGTTTCCCTGATTCAACATTGCAACCGGGAGTAGCAATTTATTCAGCAAATTTTTCAGCAATACGGTCAGCAATCTGCTGCATTTCCTCAGCCGTAAGCTGCAATTTATCCTTGCGAAAGTCCATGTCGCCTTCGTTCTGCAGGGGCACCAGGTGAATATGAGCATGGTTCACTTCAAGTCCGAGCACCGCCATACCTACCTTTCGGCAGGGAAAGGCCTTACCAATGGCCAATGCCACCTTCTTGGCAAATACCGTCATTTCGGCCAGTTCGTTATCGTCGAGGTCGAAAATGTAGTCTACTTCGTGTTTGGGCACCACCAGTGTGTGACCCTTAGCCAGCGGATTGATGTCGAGGAAAGCGTAGAACTTATCGTTCTCGGCACATTTGTATGAAGGAATTTCGCCGGCAATAATGCGAGAGAATATAGTCATAATAATAGTTTATTATTTACGCTCCGACACTGATTTTGAGAATTTCGAGGTTGATGATTCCCTGCGGAATTTTCACTTCAACCACATCGCCCACCTTTTTGCCAAGCAATCCTTGAGCAATGGGTGTGGTCGACGAAATTTTTCCTTCGCGCAGATTGGCCTCGCTTTCGCTCACGATGGTGTACTTCATCACCATGCCATTCTTCACGTTTTTCATTTCAACGGTCGAAAGAATCTGCACAATGTCGTCGCGCAGTTTGGTAGTATCAATAATTTTAGCTTCGGCAATGGTAGCTTTCAGGTTATTGATTTTCATTTCGAGCATAGCCTGTGCTTCTTTTGCCGCATCGTATTCACTATTTTCGGAAAGGTCGCCTTTGTCGCGCGCTTCGGCAATCGCTGCCGATGCCGCCGGACGTTCAACCGATTCCATGTGTCGGAGTTGGGCCACCATTTTATCGTAGCCCTCTTGAGTCATGTAAGCCATAATGTATTTAGTATTATATTTATTCGTTCTGTGGTTCTGCCGAACCGAAAGGCAACCAAGCAAGCGTTCACGAACAAGCGGTTTCACCACCACTTGTCCGGCCCTTCGGACGCATCCGAAACACGGCCTTTATTTTTTGAATACCTACTTAAAAATCGAAAGAATCCCAACTCGTAAGAGCCGGAATCCTTTCAATATTACCTTTAAGACTATTTCTATGGGCAAAGTTAGGCTTTTATTTCCATATTGCCAAATAATTGCATGAAATTAGGTCTTATGTGCCGAAGCTCCCTCCGAACGAAGTAACATTACAGCTTTCCGTACCCAGGCATGAAAAAATGCCCAATATATTTACCGATGTATTTGTTATCCTCTGGTTTAACTTTCCAGGAAGTAGCTCACCGAGGTTACCACCCTGACATTCTTGATGTAAGGCGAATACTGGTCGCGGTCTTCAATCGAGAACACGCCCTGAGTGGCCTGCCGAATTTTGCCCAGGTCCGAACCCGAATCCTTGGCAAACTTATCAGCAGCTTCGCGGGCATTGCGCGTAGCCTCTTCAATCATTTGGGGTTTTATTTTGTTCAGGCTCTGAAATTCGTATTCCACGTTCGTACCATATTCGTTGGCCGAAATGGCAATGCCCTTTTGCAGCAATTCGCCGACGCGGCTGATGAGCGAGCGCACCACATCCACTTTGTTCGAGGCCACGGTAACAACAAACGTCACATTATAGCGGTCGCGCAGCCGAGCGTCCGAACCGGCATAGCGGTCGGCGTGTACGTCGATAATTTGCGGAGCACCCAGGCTGATTTCTTTCGTTTCAATGCCATTCGAAGTGAGGAACTGACTAATGTCGCGCCCCACGGTGTTGATATGTGCGTGTAGTTTCTGCAAGTCGTTGCCTGTAGTTTTGTAAACGATGGGCCAAATCACGTGGTCGGCCTTCACTTCGCGTTCAGCCAGTCCGCGCACCGACACATAGCGGTCCTTATTGGCAAAGGCGGCAATACCTAAGTAAATAAACCATCCGAGCAGGGCGGTGCCCAATGCTGTGCCGAGCGTAAGTATCAGGGCTTCTATCCGGTAATTTTTCATAACTTGATTATTTTTCATGGTGATTAGTTCTACGATTATACGCACTACCAGCGCAGTACACTGCTATACCTTTTACAAGGTAGTGAAAGGCGAGTGCAGAGGCAAATGAAAGCTCGATTTCATTTGAATTTGCCGAGCCGCATCCTACTTTATACAAAGGTAGCGGTTTCAACGTTACCGCGCCAATAATTAACCATATTTATATCAGAAGCTGTTTGAGGAAGTATTGCAGCAAATAGGTGTGGCTACTTCAAGCACACCATACAGCATAGCTCAAATCTGCAAATTTTTGCAAAAAATGAAAACAATATTGAGAGCCGTATTTAGCCGCAAATTGATGGCACGCGGCGCGTTGTAAAAAATTTGTTCAGCGATTGTTGAAATTAGTTCCGAGTTTGTCGAAATTAGTTCCGAGCTTGTGGAAATTAGTTCCGAGCTTGTTGAAATTAGTTCCGAGCTAGTGAAAACAAGCATGGAACTAATGATAATCAGCACTTTCAGAAAAACAACAAAATCGGATGCCCGAGCAACAGTTGCGGAGAAAATGACCACAATCTAAAGTTCCTTACAATTAACAATCATTGCAGATTACGCATTCATTTAATATCCACACATTATGGCTTATAGGTACAAAAAAAGGGCTGTTTCGAGTGCGAAACAGCCCCTACCTATGGACTAATCACCTATTCAAGCGGACAAAGCATATCCGCAACAGGTTTTTTCGTTAGTCGGAATAAGGAATATGGAAAGAATGGGGGGATGAAATTACTTCACCACAACCTTCTTGCCATTGATTACGTAAACGCCCTTTTCAGCCTTCTGTACGCGGCGGCCGTCGATGGTGTAAATCACCTTTTCGGTCTGCTCTCCGGCTTCTACGCCTTCGATGCCCGACTGCTTGCTGAGGGTTACAATGATGTAGTTGATATTGCTGGTTGCATTGGCCGTGAAAGTTACGGTTGCAGCTTCGCCGGTCCATACTTTTTCAGCGAGTTTGCCTTCAGAGGCGGTAACGTCGAGCTTCGTAGCGTCGAACTCTACCTTCACAACCTTTTGGTCGGCTGCAGGGGTTACGGTCATCGAACCACCTTCTTTATACATACGGATTTGCAGAAGACCATTGTTAAAGTCACTCCAAAGGCGAGTGGGGGTTGAACCGTTGGTGAACGTAAGGGTTACGTCGCCTTCCTTCACTTCGGTGATGGGGAAATCACCGGCTTCCTTCGATGAAACGGGAAGGTTCCATTTGTTTTCGTTGAAGTTGAAGAGTGCACCATTTTCGGGAGCTACGGGCGTAGCCTTGATGGTGTACATAGCCTTAGCCACGGGGCTTGCGTTGCCTTCAGCGTCAACGGCGATGGCCATAACGGTAGTGGTTTCGGTCAGGTCGAAAGCAGCTTCGTAAAGGGTTGAAGCGGTGGTGGGTTCCGAACCGTCGAGGGTGTAGTAAACTTTGAGGCCTTCAGCTGCAGCGATGCTCACGCTCACCTTGTCCATGTAAGTACCTTGCTTGGGAGTGAACACAGGGGCTTCGATTACTACGGGAGCCTTGTCGGTTTTAGCCTTTACATAGAGTTCTTTGATTTGCCAGGTTCCGGCAAATTCGGTATTCGAGGTGTAAGCAAAAGCCAACTGAATTTTCTTGCCGTCGTAAGCAGCGAGATTGGCCGTAGCGATGCCCGAAGTCCACGATTGACCATCAGCAGCTACGTTGTAGGCAAGGTCGGTCCATTCGCCACCTTCTTCCTTTACCTTGAGGGTGCAAGCAGCCTTGAAGTTGTCAAGACCACCAAAGAAGTTTCCAGTTTCGTTGAAACTAAGTTCAGTTTCCTTGGCCTGCGTGAGGTCGATAACGGGCGAAACGAGCCAACTTTCGGCTGCTAATTTTTGTCCACCAACAAAGGCTGAAGCTTTGATGAGGCTGCGCTTTTCATCAAATGACCAAACGTAAGTCAAGGGTTCGTTCATGACCTTGTTGTCGATGGTAAAGTCGCCCTGTCCTACGTTGAAGAGTTCGGAAAAGATGGTAGCCTTTTCATCGGGCTGCGGTTGGGGGTCGGGATTAGGCTCAGGACTGGGAGTTACGGTACCTCCGGCAACAACAGTGATGTTGTCGAAGCAAAGCTGTCCGGCTTTGGCAGCACCGTCTGAACCTAAATCAGCCTTTTCGCCAACCGTGAAGGTTACGTCCTTGGCAGCACCCGTCCAGGTTACGGTTTTTGAATCCGCACTTTCTACCACTTCGCCTACACTTGCAGTGATTTTAGTCAAACGCTTAACACCTTGTGCTGAAAGACCAAACACGATTTGCGTCATATTTTCGCCCTTAGTAACCACGTTTACCGTACCTTTGGCATAAACGCGTGCATCGTTCAATTTGCCATTTATTATAGGAGCATTAGTTGCTTCGGCCTTGGCCAATGTCACGGTGAAGGGGGCTTGCGTCAGTGCCAAAGTGCCATCGCCGGCAGTCCAAGCGTCAGCACCTGCCCATTTAATTACTACTTCGTTCTGAGCCACCATGTTCACGGCTGCCAGTACGAAGGCAAACAAAAAGAGTAGTGTTTTCTTCATAAATTGAACGTTTTAGTGAGTGAATTTATTGATTATGTACTGTTTTCCACGTAAATGTGGTACAAAGGTACGGATAAAAGCTATATGTTACAAAATTTGTGAATTAAGATTTGGTAAAAAGAGAAAGAACTTATTCTTTTTGTTAACGATATTTTATATTTCTGCAATTTAGCGGTTTTCCCTTACCTTTGCCCCCACCTTTCACCCAGAATAAAAGTTCAGACGACTTCAAAAACATACACGCATGACAACCACCCATACCCCCCGGCGCTTGCTCCTGCCCGAAGCACCGTCGGACGATTTCGACTTCCATACCCACAACCTGATGGCTCCGCCCGGAAAAGCCTTGGTGTGTTTACCACCCGAAGTGTTGCTGCACCCCGAAGCGTTTACGGCGCGAAAGGGGGTGATGTATAGCGTAGGGCTGCACCCTTGGCAAACCGATACTCCCCTACTCGCCCGGAAACTGCTCGACCGTCTGCCTGCATGGCTTGCCCATCCGCAGGTGGTGGCGGTGGGCGAATGCGGACTCGATGCGCTGCGGGGAGCCGACCTGAAGGTGCAAACCGAATACCTGACAGAACAGCTTGCATGGGCCGAGGAATATGGCCTGCCCGTGGTGCTGCATGTGGTAAGGGCTTTCGACCGCGTGCTGCAACTGCGCAAACAGCTTTGCCCCCACACGCCCTGGACGGTGCATGGCTTCCGCGGCAAACCGGCTTTGGCGCAGCAACTGCTGAGGGCGGGCTTCGATTTGAGTTTCGGCAAGCGGTACAACCCAGAGGCTTACGCGCTGACGCCGCCCGAACACCGCCGACACGAAACCGACGATGCGGCCGACGCTGATGCACGTTTTGAGGCTTTCGGGAAGTAAAAAAACGGCTACATTGCGGCAAATCGGGGATAAAACTCGGTTTTTCTTCGCGTATCAAGTTTGTTATCCGTAACTTTGCACAAACGCTGGCTGCTTTGCTGCTTTGTCTTTGCCGAAAATGCGGCAGATAAAAGGGGGCGGCCAAACGTGAAATTGCATTTTAATCATCATTATATATATAGCAACTCATTCGATGAATTTTGTTGAAGAATTGAAATGGCGCGGCATGCTTCACCAGATGATGCCGGGCACCGAAGAATTACTTGAAAAAGAAATGGTGACGGCTTACGTGGGTATTGACCCTACAGCCGATTCGCTTCACATTGGTCACCTCTGCTCGGTGATGATGCTCCGCCACTTTCAGCGTGCCGGACACAAGCCGCTGGCACTGGTGGGAGGTGCAACGGGTATGATTGGCGACCCTTCGGGCAAAAGCGCCGAACGTAATCTGCTGACCGAGGAGGTGTTGCGCCACAACGTGGCTTGCATCAAAAAGCAGCTGTCGCACTTCCTCGATTTCGACTCAGATGCGCCTAACGCAGCTGAGTTGGTCAACAACTACGACTGGATGAAGGACTTCAGTTTCCTTGACTTTGCCCGCGAGGTGGGTAAGCACATCACCGTGAACTACATGATGGCCAAGGACAGCGTGAAGAAACGCTTGAACGGCGAAGCACGCGACGGACTTTCATTCACTGAATTTACTTACCAGCTCCTTCAGGGCTACGACTTCCTTCACTTGTACCAAACGAAGCACTGCCGCTTGCAAATGGGCGGTTCTGACCAGTGGGGTAACATTACTACGGGTTCGGAACTTATTCGCCGCACGCTCGGTGCTGAAGCTGAGGCTTACGCCTTGACGTGTCCGCTCATTACCAAGGCCGACGGCAAAAAGTTCGGTAAAACGGAACAGGGCAACGTATGGCTCGACCGTCGCTACACCACGCCTTACAAGTTCTACCAGTTCTGGCTCAACGTATCGGACGAGGAGGCTGAACGTTACATCAAAATTTTCACTTCGCTCACGCACGAGGAAATCGACAGCCTCATCGAGGCTCACCGTGCCGACCCCGGCCAGCGTATGCTGCAAAAGCGTTTGGGCGAGGAGGTGACTTGCATGGTTCACAGCCGCGAGGATTACGAAATGGCGCTCGAAGCTTCGAACATCCTTTTCGGCAAGGCTACGAAAGAGAGCTTACTGAAACTCGACGAGGACACGTTCCTCAGCGTGTTCGACGGTGTGCCCCACTTCGAGGTGTCGACCGACCAGGCTATCGGTGCCAAGGCGGTTGACCTCTTTGCTGAAACTACGCAGTGCTTTGCTTCAAAGGGCGAAATGCGTAAGCTCACGCAGGGCGGTGGCGTTAGCCTGAACAAGGAAAAACTGACGGCTTTCGACCGCGAAATCACGACCGACGACTTGATTGATGGTAAGTACTTGCTCGTTCAGCGCGGCAAGAAGAACTACTTCTTGATTACCGTTCAGTAATTGGTCATTTATATTTAAGTAGGTGTTCAAAATTATTTTATATAATTCTATCGAAGTATTT
>Kit_p1__coassemble_743_pt1 | contig 12749 bp, 9 predicted proteins | sample Kit_p1__metabat2_high_PE_008 | metagenome-assembled genome bin Kit_p1 | reverse complement strand
TTAGAAGAGATAAATCTCCAAATCAAATCTTCGTCAGAAAAGTTTAGACGACTTCATTATCTATTGTTCGGTAACCGGGCTGCATATACTACAGTAGTTCGTTTGATTTTGCATACTAAACGGACTAAAAAAGTATATCCCTATTTCACTTTTTTGCACGTCGGTTGAACGCGCCGGAAGGCCCGTGTTTAAAGGGGTTAATGAGCGTTTTTCGCGTTTTGAAAAAATCGAGGTGCGAGATTAAGTGGCGAAAGAATTTGGATTTCGGGGTGTTCATGTTGTATCTTTGCATCAGCAACAGCGGGCTGCACCTCAGCCTTGACGGATGAAAAAACAACAGATTCTTATGTATTCATTCAGCGTTCTTTGACATTTTGTGACAACAGAAAGTAGGACAGGAAGGCCTGTCTGAAACCTATGCCTACCGACATGGGAGATGGCATAGCATTACCTGACTATTTTGCGACAACGCGTCTGCTCATAGGCTGAAAACGGTTGGCTAATCTTCGAAGAACTTGAGCACAACTTTGCAACCGAAGTCGATGCTGTGGTCGGGCGCAAAGCCGATGAAGGCTCCTAAATCGACGATATTGGTGCTGAAACCATAGCCTATTTCGCTGTAAAAATTAAGTGCCTTGACACTGAGTAGGTTCAAATATACTCTTTCCTTTTGCACGACTTTCGACAAATATGGCAAGCGCGAAAACAGCAACATGGGACTTTCGTAGGTTCCGGTGAAACGCACATAGTAGCGCGACTCATTATACCAACGGGAGTTGAGAAGCTGAAACTCGCCCGTCATGTCGTCGTTCCATTGGGCAGGCATATAGCTGAACTTGAAATAGTCGTAGTCTAGGAAACAGTCGTTGCCGCGCTGGGTATACACTCCACCGCCCATTCTGAAAAACAGAGTACGCATGGCGTAAAGCGACAAACGATAACGCAAATCGCCTTCGAAGCGTTCATAATGGGTTTGGCCACGACCTAAGGCATAGCCCCGTTCGTAGCTGAACAGCAAGGTTGGATAATTTGAGTACAAAGGAATACGACGTTTGCCTTCACAATAATAATACTGGGCTGGAGTCCACTCAATTTGTACGCGCGGTCCGAGACTTGAAAAATGCTTTTTCATGCCAGAAGCTTCGGCAAGTTCGTTCCACTCTATCAAACCTCGCCGATGATAGCGGCCTCCTAAAGTGAACCTTAGTCCGGGAAGCAAACTGAAACTGGCATCGGTTTGTATGTGGGCATCGCGATAGTCGTGAAAACCATAATGGTCGATGATGTGAAGCAAGGAATCGTATTTTTCAATGCCTTCGAGTTTGTGACGCAGTTCATCGGCTTGACGGCTGTTGTACATGTGGGCACCACCTCCTGCATTGAAACTGAAGATTCCGTCGTAACGATGACTAAAACGTACTAATAAGGGAACTTCCCAATAGATTTGCTTTTGCTTGAAACTGTAACCTATACTGGGAGTAAACTCCATACGTGGCAATGTGGTTGAGAAATGAGTGAACAAATCCCAACGTGCACGAGCTTTGAGCGAAAATCCTTTCGTACGGCTCCACCCTACCATCGAAGGGGTGATGATGGGGGGCAATTTAATGCGGGAATGATCGCTCAACTTGAAATGATTGGATGAGAGCAACAAAGTTTGGGTGCGTTCGCCAAACCATCTTTTCGGATGGCGATTGTCTTGTTTGTCGTCCTTTAATTCCAAAGCATCTTCGAGGCCATCGGATGCTAAATCAAAATCGTCGGTTTCTGAGGTTTGACTGTCAACTTCCGATGCATTCGATAGGGCTTCGTCTGCTTGCTGCAAAGCTATGGAGTCGGTTTGTGATTCGTGCTTTTGCTTATAAAGCTGTACAATATTTTCTTCGGCTTTACGTAGCGGAAACTTACGATATTTGGCAAAGTAATCGAAATTATTGATTACACGTGTGGTATCAATGCGTAACAGGCACAACTGTGTTAAGTCGTACTTTGACTGTTTGCTGAACTGGGTGTTGACCGGACAAGTGAAGTTATGGGCTGAATGTATTTCCATAACTTCGTTTACCTTATTGCCCAACAACTTGAACTTAGATACTATACGCAAACGGTTAGGCAGTATGCTCTGACAACCATCGGTGCCCATTCGGGCATTGACGGTTATCTGACGTAACTGATAACGAAACTGAAAGGTGAAATTCCGCACAGCTCCGCTTGATAAATCCATATCAATAAAACCTGTTACTAACTGGTCGTTGCTGAAACGGGGGGTTATATTGATGCGGGCTGTCGGAGGAACGGAGTCGTTGAGCTTGCTTATAAAAACGTAAGTGTAACGATAAAAACGTCTGTTGCGCTTGTGTAGGGGATTCAAGATGCCATCAAGAAACAATTTCGACTCGTAGATTTGAAAATTAAAACGTCCTAACGAGTGAAAGCGTTGCTCGCTCTGGTATTTGGCAGTTGTGTGAAAGGCTATGACTTTACAATCAATTTGACCGGGGGCGCGATACTGTAATTTTAAATGGGCCTCGGACAGGTAATCATTGTGCCCACGCTCCAAACGCAACATGCCCGGAATGTAACGTACAATCGGGCCGTTGCGTTTGGTGTGCATCACGTGGCGCAAATATACATCGCTCACATATTGCAAACTGTCCATACTAAACTGTTCGCCGTAACTGAATACTTTACGCATCAATTCATCTGCTCTGCGGGTTCGCGAACGTTCTTCAGGAGTTAAACTCTTATAGTATTTTTTATCTCGCCCTTTAGGCTCATAGCTTTTAGTGGCTACATTGGTTGATGCCGACAGGGTGTCGGTGAGCGCATTGTGGGCCTTTGCTCCTGTGCACAGTCCCACACTCCATATCACTGCCAAAAGCAGTTTACAGAACATCGAACAAGCTATGTATGCTTTCATTGTGTGCCAAGCTTGGGAGTTTTTAGTTAAAGAAAATACTTAAAGATTTATCGAAAAAAATAGGCGTTTGCCATAAAGCAGAAATGCACTCTGCTAATGTGACCTACGACCTGCTGACGGCTTTAACACCTCGCACAGTGCGCAGTTTTTTAATCAGTCCGGTTAAACGCTGGGTGTCGTCGACCAATACGGTGAGTATGCCAGAAAACAACCCATCGTTTGAATCAATGCTGATGCTGCGAAGCATGATATGTTCTTCCTTTGAAATGATGGAGGTGATGTTGTTTACAATTCCCAAATCATCATTTCCTACGACGTGTAGGGTAATAGGATAGGTGTCGTGACCTTTGCCGGCCCAACGTGCCTTGACAATGCGATAACCAAAGCGTTCGCGCAGTGCTGGAGCATTGGGGCAGCCGATGCGGTGAATTTTAATACCGCCACTTACTGTGACAAAGCCAAACACCTGATCGCCATAAACGGGATTACAGCAACGGGCCATTTGAAAATCAAGTCCTTTTAAATCGCGACCGATAACCAATTCGTCTTGATCGCCTTTGGCACGGTTCAGCCATTCGTTTTCCATGTTGAACTCTTCGGCCGAACGTACGGCGGCTCTTTCGGCCGTGCCTTGTTCGCGCTTCATCAGTTCGACATAGGTTTCGAGTGCTCTGTTCACATCGATTCGTTCATCGCCCATATCTTTAAAGAAATCGAAGCTCTCTTTGTAGCCCATTTTCTTTACCAGCTGGTTGATGAGGCTTTCGTCCCATTCTAACTTGCGGTTTTTCATTTTGCGCTCCAGGATTTCTTTGCCTATGGCGCTTTCCGAAGCTTGAATTTCGCGCACTGCTGCGCGGATTTTGGCTCTTGCATGCCCTGAGCGAGCTATATTTACCCATTCTGCCTTAGGAGTTTGGGTGCTTGCAGTCAGAATCTCCACAGTCTGTCCGCTTTCAAGCGGCTGCCTGATGGAGTAGTTTTTTCCATTGACCCGTCCGCCCACACAGCGGTTGCCGATACCGGTGTGAATGGTATAGGCAAAATCAAGAATGGTGGAATGCGGTGGCAAACTGTAGAGGTCGCCTTTCGGTGAGAACACATAGACGTTTCCTTCCTTCAAATCTGAAGTCAGACTTTGCGTCAACAGTGAATCATTACCGGTTTCGAGGGCTGAACGTATATCAGCAAGCCAAGAATCAACGGTTCCGCCACTGCTCTTGACGCCTTTATATCGCCAATGGGCTGCCAAACCATGTTCAGCGACTTCGTCCATGCGTTCCGAACGAATCTGCACTTCGACCCATTTTTCTTCAGGACCTTTTACCGTAATGTGCAAACTTTCATACCCGTTGCTTTTCGGAACGGTCAGCCAGTCGCGCAAGCGTTTAAGGTTGCTTTCGTACTTGTTCGTAATCAGCGAGAACACTTGCCAGCATTGCTCTTTTTCTTTCTGTTCCGGCACATCCAAAATAATGCGTATGGCAAAAAGGTCATACACGCCATTGAAACCGCATTGCTGTTTCTTCATTTTTTGCCAAATGGAGTGTATGCTCTTGGTGCGTCCTTTCATGTGATAGCGCAATCCTGCCCCGTCAAGCATTTTTCGGATGGGTTCCGTAAAGCGTTCGATATAGGCATCGCGCGAACGCTTGGTGGCATTCAAACTTTCCTTGATTGAATAGTAAGCGTCGTGTTCCAAGTACTTCAGACTCAAATCCTCCAACTCGCTTTTCAGTTTGTACAAACCTAACTTATGGGCCAAAGGTGCATATAAATTGGCAGCTTCGACCGATACTTTGTGTTGTGCCTCAAGGTTATCTGTATCTCGGATCTGACGCATCAAGCAAACGCTGTCTGCAATCAGAAGCAGGATAATCCGCATATCGGCAGCCTGCGAAATCAGCAGATTTCTGAAGTTATCGGTACTCATGGCCTCGGTCTTTACCTCGATGGCCTCGACCTTCATAAAACCACGCAAAGTCTGGGCTATATCTTTGCCAAAGAAACGCTCAACAACTTCACTTTGTTCGGGTTGGGTAACGACTGAGCGCAACAAATAAGCTGTAAGCGCATGACCGCGTAATCCGATTTCCTCGACGGCCAATTGAATGGTTTGCAATGCTAACACCACGCGATTTAGCCCAAACTCATTTTCTTCGAGTCCGGGAGTTGCAGCCACAGTACTAGCCATGAAATCGGCCAATTTACGGGCATCTTGCGCTTTATATTTTATATGTTCGTTGCTGAAAAGGCTGCGAAGCAATGCGATAAACATCTTCCGATTCTCGCTTCTTTTCTTCATTTCGTTTGTTTGCATAGACCGTCAATTTACTTTCAGCTGTAAAATTACAAAATAACCGAACAATTTGCACCTTTATCAGGGCATTTTTATGGATAAATGAGCAATGTACAGAATTTATTCAGTCTTTTGCGTCATTTCGTTCTGCTTTTCCACTCTTTCTTCCAACCAATGGTCTATCAGTTGCCGGGCCAAACTTACCTTGCCGGGTATAGCGGGCAAACTGTCGTAACGGAACCATCCGCCCTTTTTAAGTTCTGACTTTTGCAGACATAATTCACCATCCTCATACTCTGCCATAAATCCTACCATCAGTCCGCAAGGATATGGCCAGGGCTGTGAAGCAAAATAACGGAGGTTCTTGATTTGCAACTGGGTTTCTTCCATCACTTCACGACGGACACAATCTTCCAGGGTTTCGCCGGTTTCAACAAAACCTGCCACCAGTCCTAAATAATCTTTCTTAAAATTTTTACTTTGAACCAGTAAAATTTCTTCGCCGTTGTTTCGTGTAATGGCTACAATAATAGCTGTGGCCAAAGCGGGCCACACTTCTTTTCCGCAGTTAATGCAACGCTTCGAGATGTCGGTATGCAATTTCATCGGTGCACCACAAACACCACAGAAATGGGTATTTTGATCCCAATACAATATTTCATGTGCCTTTCCTGCCATGTTATACACAGCACAGGGCAGCACGTCGAACGAGGCTCGCAATCCCATCATCTGCCATCCTGCTTTCACAACGGGAGCATCAATGCGAGCAGTATAGCAGGCCTTTCCTTGCAAATCGGGCAAATGATGCAGCGTATGCCAGGGAAGCAACTGTATAGGGGGCTCTTCGCCCACAGGCACTTCATTATTGGCCGTCAGCAACAATTCGTCTTGACAAAATATAAAATAATAAGCCTTTTTCATTGCTGCATTTCAAAAGAAAGCCGATGCACGTCATAGGAATTTTCCTACAACCCGCACCGGCTATTTATTCTGTTTACATAAAATTCAGGAATCTATTTTTGATTAGAGACCCAAGCTCTTTACCACTGCTTCAATTTTCACTTGAGCGTCAGCCACAGCGCCGGCATAGCATTTGGGGCAATCCATGTGACCTTGCACTTCAATGTAGAACTTGATTTTGGGTTCCGTTCCAGAAGGACGTACACTCACCTTCGTTCCGTCTTCAGTGTACCACTGCAAAACATTGCTTGCCTCGGGGAAGTCGAGAGCTGATTCATTGCCTTCTGCATCGTAAGTCTTCAGCGTACCATAGTCCTTAGTGCAAATCACACGCGAACCGGCCAATTCTGTCGGTCGGTTGGTACGGAAGTTTTCCATCATGGCTTTGATTTCATCGGCACCGGTTTTACCAGGTTTCACCACATTGATGGTCTTGTTCACAGCCAATCCGTACTCCAGATAGATGTCCATCAACACATCATAGAGCGTCTTGCCCTGATCCTTTGCCCAAGCGCAAATTTCAGCCAGCAGTGAGCAGGCCGAAACAGCATCCTTGTCGCGTACAAAGTCCTCTGCCAAGAAGCCATAGCTTTCTTCGCCACCACCGATGTACTGCAGTTTACCTTCGTCCAAACGAATCTGACGGGCAATCCACTTAAAGCCCGTGTAGCAGTCGTACATCTTGATGTTATTCTTGTCAGCAATAGCCTTAATCAATTCAGTTGTAACGATGGTCTTTACAATAAACTCGTTACCCTTCATCTTACCCTGAGCCTTACGGTTCATGATGATGTAATAAAGGAAAATCATACAGGTTTGGTTACCATCAACCAACACCCATTCTCCCTTATCGTTTTTGCAAGCCATACCCACGCGGTCAGCATCGGGGTCTGAAGCCATCACGATGTCTGCATCGATACTCTTGGCCAAATTCAAAGCCATTGTCAGAGCCTCGCCATTTTCGGGGTTCGGACTAACCACCGTGGGGAAGTTTCCGTCCTTTACCATCTGCTCGGGCACTGTGTGCACATTCTCAAAACCCCAAAGTTTAAGCGACTGCGGAATGAGCATCATACCAGTTCCGTGCAACGGAGTGTATACAATCTTCAAATCCTTCTGACGCTTGATACATTCGGGATCAATACTCAATGTATGAACCTTTTCGAGATAGATATCGTCAATTTCCTTACCGATAATTTCAATCAGTTCAGGTTTGCCTTCAAAGCGAATATCTTCAACGCTCACCTTGTTAACCTCATCAATAATACCCTTATCGTGCGGAGCCAACACCTGCGCACCATCATCCCAATAAGCCTTATAACCGTTGTATTCCTTGGGGTTATGGCTTGCTGTTAGGATAATACCGCTCTGGCATCCCAAATGACGAATAGCGAACGACATTTCAGGAGTCGGACGCATATCTTCGAACAAATATACTTTGATTCCGTTGGCCGAGAAAATGTTGGCTGCGGTTTCAGCAAACAAGCGGCTGTTGTTGCGGCTGTCATGACCCACAACTACGCTGATTTGCTCCATATCCTTAAAGTTAAGGTTCAGGTAGTTCGACAGGCCCTGAGTAGCTGCGCCTACAGTGTAAATGTTCATACGGTTCGTACCGGGACCCATAATACCGCGCAAGCCACCCGTACCAAATTCCAGAGTACGATAGAACGAGTCGATGAGTTCGGTTTTATCGGGGTTCTCAACCATGGCCTTCACAGCCTTTTGAGTTTCGGCATCATAGCAAGCTGAGTTCATCCAGCTTTGAGCCACTTTTTCGCATTGTGCAATAAGTGCTTGATTTTCCATATCGCGTGTATGTTTTTACCTCTGCACAGCCCACATCAAATGCAAGGCCTCATCAGAGACAAACTTATCTATTAGTTTATATTTATAAAAAGAAGGAGGCTCGGCAGAGCCATACCTGGAAACTGAATTATCTTTTAAAACAAACTGTGATTACTGAGGTAAAATTTCAATCCAGTAACCATCAGGATCTGAAATAAAGTAAAGTCCCATTTCCTGATTCTCGTAGCAAACGCAATTCATTTCCTTATGAAAAGCCCGTACAGCATCATAGTCGCCAGGAGTGCGCAAGCAGATGTGAAATTCATTTTCGCCTAAGTTATACGGTTCCGTTCTGTCGCGCAACCAGGTAAGTTCCAATTTAAAATCGCTTGCTTCATTCTTTAAATACACAATCTTAAAAGCACCTTCCGGTCCTTCGATCTCGCCGCACGGCATAAGGCCTAATGCTTCTTTGTAGAATGCAATGCTGCGTTCCAAATTGAGTACGTTGATGTTGAAGTGGTCAAATTTTGCAGTAATTTCCATAAAGGGGTTTATTTAAAAGTGCGTTGCAATAAATCCGGCTGCACCTGTTGAACGAACAAAAGCCTTTAGCTCAAGTTACAGCCCGACTTCGCGTAAGCAAAGTTACTGCAAACCAAATGAACCACAAAAATTAAAGGTGGGTTTTTTCAAAAGAATAGGAAATGTTACGAATCGGTAGAAGGATTGTAAAGAAAAATTCAACAACAACTACCCCTACCCTGCTAAACACCATTAAAACAGTTCAGCCATAAAAGCGTGTAGTAAAACTCAACAACGCATCCTGGGTTTCAGACAGGCCTACCTGCCTTACTTTCTGTTGTAACAAAATGTCAAAGAACGCTGAATGAATCAATAAGGAATACTGTTTTTTCATCCGTCAAGGCTAATGTGCAGCTTATCAATGCTGCAGTGTTGCCTTTATTGCGAATGCAATGTCAGTGCAAACCGAACGCAGAGCGATGAGAGCTGGCTCTCAAAAGCTATGCTGAGGTGCAGCCTGACTTCGCCGTAGGCAATGTCAGTGCCAACCGAATGCAGAACTTGAAAACTTGTTTTCGAAAGTTTTGCTGAGGCGCAGCCTGACTTCGCGAATGCAAAGATACAACATGCACAACCCGAAATCCAAATTTTTTCGCTGCCTAATATCGCACCTCGAAAGTTTTTCAGACCTCCGAATGTGCATTCAGCCCTTTATCTATGGGCATTTCGGTGCATTTTTCATACTCGAAAAAAAATAAAATCGGGATATAATATTTTATCTCTTGACAATTATCAAAACGTACGAAACAGTAACATTTTGCCTCACCCAAATACCACAGTCCCCACACCTTTTTTCTACTGAGCCTACAAAACGCTTCACTACTATGCTTCTAAAAAGAAAACTTAGAAAATATAAAAGCGTTAGCTTACAATAATCTAAAGCAATATATGCCTTATGATTATTGCAAACCAACGCCACACGGGTAACTACGTCACCCCATTTTACACGCCTTGTGAGCAGTAAAATTAGAGTTCCAAGTCGCCATCGAAAATTTCGTGCCAGGGAAGTCCCTGCTTGTTCAATTCTTCCATGAAAGGATCGGGATCGAACTCTTCTACGTTCCATACACCCGGCTTCTTCCACAAGCCAAGCATAAACATGCGGGCACCGATGCAAGCCGGCACACCCGTAGTGTAGCTAACACCCTGCATACCAGTTTCCTCGTAAGCAGCCTGGTGCGAGCAGTTGTTGTAAACGTAGTAAGTATGTTCCTCACCATTCTTCAAACCGCGGATACGGCAGCCGATGCTAGTTTCGCCATCATAGTTCTCGCCCAAATCCTGAGGATTAGGCAACACAGCCTTCAAGAACTGCAAAGGAACGATTTCCATACCCTGATAGTTGATAGGCTTGATAGAATCCATACCGATGTTCTGGATAACGCGCAAGTGAGTCAGATATTCCTGACCAAACGTCATCCAGAAGCGGGCACGCTTAATCGTAGGATAGTTCTTCACCAAGCTTTCGATTTCCTCGTGGTGCAGCAGGTAGCTTTCCTTCGGACCTACGTTAGGATAGGTAAGCGGCTGGTGAATTTCGAGCGGTTCAGTTTCAACCCACTGACCGTTTTCCCAATACAAACCCTTCTGGGTAATTTCGCGAATATTGATTTCAGGGTTAAAGTTCGTAGCAAAAGCCTTGTGGTGATTACCGGCATTGCAGTCTACGATGTCGAGATACTGAATCTCGTCGAAGTGATGCTTGGCAGCATAAGCTGTAAAAATGCTCGTCACACCCGGGTCAAAACCACAACCCAAGATAGCAGTCAAGCCAGCCTTTTCAAAGCGATCTTTGTAAGCCCACTGCCATGAATACTCAAAGTGAGCCTCATCCTTCGGTTCATAGTTTGCCGTATCAAGATACGAGCATCCGCACTGCAAACAAGCCTCCATGATGGTAAGGTCCTGATAAGGCAAAGCCAGGTTCATAACCAAGTCAGGTTGGAACTCGCGGAACAAGGTGCAAAGTTCTTCTACATTGTCGGCATCAACCTGTGCCGTTTTGATATCATCGCGACCGATGGCTTTGACAATAGCGTCGCACTTCGACTTCGTACGACTGGCAATCATAATTTCGCTAAACACGTCAGTGTTCTTGGCTACCTTATGTGCAGCTACTGTTGCGACGCCACCGGCGCCGATAATCAATACTTTTCCCATATCGTTGATAAATTGTTATAGTAGTTATTCAGTTTTCACAGACTTTTTAGTCTCGCTCCGAGCTCGTACAGCTCATACTATTAAGCTCACCCGAGCGAAAAATTTATTCTAACCAAATACTGCAAACATTACGCAGCATTCAGCAGTCTGAAAGTCTGAGTGCAAATTTAAAAATTTCTATGGTTTTACAAATGCCTTGCAGCTTATTTATGCCCCGATAGTCAAACTTTCTATCATTTCCGAAAATCCATTGCCAAACTTATTCTGGAATTTCAAGCTTAAGGCGCACCCAAGTTTCATGTCCTTCACGCATAGCATCAGGCAGTTTATAGGAAATGTGCATCGTATCATCGTCCACCAATTTATAGGTAATCTTGTTACTTTTACCCACAAGTTCCGGATCGGTAATCGAACCTTTCACATACTCAATCAGCGTTGAGTCCGAAGTCACTTTAAACTCGCCCCTGTTCGTTATGATGCTTTTTGCCTGCTCATTGGCAATCAGAAATGTTGAAAAATGGTTATCAGTCTGCATAACCTTCCACACGGGCAGACGCACCACCCTGCTACCATCTTTTGCCTGTTGCACCTGTTGCCAAATGCCACACAATTTATCGGCATTCTTAATTTTGTCGGCATGCGCGCCAAGGCCCAAACATAATAACAAAGCTAAAGACACACTCTTTTTCATGGTTGTAAGGTTTTTATAGTAATCAAAAAAATGCGTTTTACTGAAAAGGATAGAAAGAAGATGTTATCCGTACTTAGAACGAAACACTACCCTTTACCACTGCCTGCGACTGCGCATTACGTATTTCAAAGAGCACATGGTCAGCATTCGCAGCATCGGGTTCGCAGTATATATCCAACTCATCGCCCCAATATGACTCCAAGCAATAAGCCATTTCAATGCGGCGCACTGCACGCTGTTTCATGGCATCGGCCGGCATGCTGTTCAGCAACAATTCCAGGTAACGAATCGAATTGACATGACCATTGATGTCCAAATCGGTATACGCAGCCCGGTGTCTGGCCACCAACTGCGGATTTTTCATGCGCATACGTCCCATGGGGGCAATAGGCGAGGGTTCATCCGGAATCAACACATCGCTAAATCCCCCATCAGGCAAACGGGTCAAGTCTGCAGGCTGACGTGTTTCAGTATTGATGAGCGACCATATACTCGTTGCATGGCCATAAGCCGAACCATCTGGACGCAACACGCTGAAATGGCGGTCTGTAAATTGTCTGTAAACGCGGTCCACCCACGTTTTAATGCTGAATTCTTCGTTCGTCTTAGGCAACGAATCCATTTCAATAACCAGACGCGATAGTACCCAAACCTGCTTCGAAGCAATCATTTCGCTATAACCAAAACCATGATTTCCGGCATGAAGCGAAGCGCAACGTAATATCAGATTGCCCAAATTTCCCCACGACAAATTGCCGCGAACATCCTCCGAAAAAGGTTCTACTTTATATTGATAGCATGATGCTTTTTCCATAATTCAACTATATAATTAAATTTATCAATGCCGTAAACACACCCAACCACACCGTCCGCAACGAATCAGCCCAATCGGTGTATAATCCTAAATTCATTCCGGAAAAAAGCGCATTTTTCAGCCTGACAATCAAGTTTGATTACCGGCTGCATTTTAACAGCTGGAAAGAATCGGCGTTATTTTCGCAAAAACAGCCATTATCTTTGCCTTACATGCAAGCCGCAACTGTTTTCACTATCACAAAAGTAGCAATTTCATACAACACTGACAAATAATTATACCAAAAATGCTTAACTTTTCATACAGGTTTAAACGCTATGAAAGCGAATACTTCTCTACTCTCCATATACGCATAAAATCGGATATAACATTTTATCTCTTGCCGATTACCAAAACATACGAAGCTACAACGTTTTGCCTCACCCAAATGTTACAGCCACACACCTTTTTACTACTGACCTTGAACTGCTCGCGTGCAAATTTTTCGGCCTCGGCTTGGTTCACAGACGATAGGCGGTTCTCGCCTAAATAG
>Kit_p1__coassemble_726_pt1 | contig 12967 bp, 12 predicted proteins | sample Kit_p1__metabat2_high_PE_008 | metagenome-assembled genome bin Kit_p1 | reverse complement strand
CCTCAAAAATTAAGGCAAATCTTGAATTTCATAAAAGTTCAGACGACTTCATTATTTCGTTTTGGCTGTAGCGGTTTGGATGAAAATTATTTCGAGCAGCCGCTTCATTGAACTTTTCCGACAGCTATTATGGTTTTAAATAAATAAACGTGCGTTCATCCGAATTATTATCTAAGGAATGGTGTGATATTGTTTTTGAACATCGCAACCGAGATTATGGTGCCTACCGTCTCCGACAACGGGCAGGCGCCCGATACAGATATGCCTTGATAGTAGTGGTGGGAGGATTTTTACTGACTGCGACTGCTGCGGTGGGTACGGCTGTGTACGTAAGATACATGATGCAGCGCGAAACGGTGAATGCTGAGGATTTGCTCAACGAACTGAAACCGACCAACCTGAAAGAGGGTTACAAAATGCACTTTGTGCAAACGGCGCGGCTGGCTCCGCGAATTTCGATGGGGCCGGGGGCTACGCAGGGTACTCCCGAAATTGTGGAGGGTAATCCTGAAACGAAAATCATTGGCATTAAGGATAAATTTATCTTCGAACCCGACGAGAACCTGATTATCACGCCTATCGAGGAGGAAACAAGGGCGCACGATTCGACCTTGCCGCTGGCTAAACAAAAAATTGTGCCTACGGAGGTGGTGAAGCAACTTCCGGAATTTCCGGGGGGTGCGCAGCGGTTTATGAAATGGCTTAACGACCACATTGTGTATCCGCAGCGTTGCCTTGACCTGAGACAGGAGGGCGAGGTGTCGATGAGTTTCGTTGTGGGTACTGATGGGTATGCACAGGATTTGGAAGTGAAAGGGGCTTTCGATGCCGAAATTTATCGTACCATCAAAAATGCCTTTTCGCGTATGCCAAAATGGCAACCGGGTAAAAACGAACAGGGTGAACTGACGCCGGTGAAAATTACGGTACCCATTAAGTTTCATCTGTAAAACGGAAAAGGGTTTTCCTTGACTGACTAACTGCTTCTGACAACAAGAGTACATTATGCTAAATATTGAAATTGATGCTTCATCGGGGTTCTGCTTCGGGGTGACTACGGCCATCAGTAAAGCTGAAGAGGAACTGGCTACGGCCGACAACTTGTGTTGCCTGGGCGACATCGTGCACAACGGCAGCGAATGTGAACGCTTGCATGCCTTGGGGCTGCGAACCATTAACCACGATGAACTGAAACTGCTGAAACACGGCACTAAGGTGCTGCTTCGCGCACATGGTGAACCGCCGGCTACTTATGCCTTGGCGCAGGAAAGGGGCATCTGCATCATTGATGCTACTTGCCCGGTGGTGTTGCAACTGCAAAGGCGCATCAAAAAGGTGTACTCGGAGCCTAACCATCCGCAAATCGTGATTTACGGAAAAAGAGGACATGCCGAGGTGCTGGGACTGGTGGGACAGACGCAGGGCGAGGCGGTTGTGATTGAATGCGTCGAAGAGGCGGAACAACTCGACTTTTCAAAACCGATTGCGCTGTTTTCGCAAACTACGAAACCGCTTGAGGGTTTTCAACAGGTGGTGGACTACATCACTGAACACATGGTGAATCCGGCCGACTTCCGCTCGTTCGACACCATTTGCCGACAGGTGGCTAACCGACTGCCGAACATCCGCACATTTGCTTCGAAACATGATGTGGTGGTGTTCGTTTGCGGACTGAAAAGTTCGAACGGACGGGTGCTTTACGAGGCTTGCCGCCAGGTGAATCCGCGCTCGTATCTGGTTGACAATCCTGAGGCTATTCACCGCGAATGGTTTGAGGGGGCTAACAGCGTGGGCATTTGTGGGGCTACGTCTACGCCCAAATGGCTCATGGAAAATTGCCGAAACCGCATTGAGAGTTTTCAGTAACACGCGGAATGGACGATGGAAGGAATTGACTGACATTTCATTTGTTTTGACTGACATTCCGCTTGTTTTGACTGACATTTTCCTTTCTTTGACTGACATTTCATAAATTCGTAAACAACAATAAACCTACGATCTATGCTCGACACCATCAATAAGGCACTTGCTGCCGTTGACTACCCCACTCAGCCTGTGGGACTTTACGAACCTATCAGCTATGTGCTCGACATGGGGGGCAAACGCTTGCGCCCTACGTTGCTGCTCATGGCTTACAGCTTGTACAAAAATGACTTCGAAACGGCTATGCCGGCTGCCATCGGTATCGAAACTTACCATAACCATACGTTGCTGCACGATGACTTGATGGATAACGCGGATATGCGCCGCGGACGGGCTACGGTGCATAAAAAATGGAACGATAACACGGCTATCCTTTCGGGCGATACCATGCTGATTATGGCTTTCCGCCATTTCATGAATTGCCAAAATGAACGTACGCCTGAGGTGCTCGAACTGTTTGCTCGCACGGCACAGGAAATTTGCGAAGGACAACAGTATGATGTGAACTTCGAAACGCGCACTGATGTGACCGAGGCTGAATACATCGAAATGATACGACTGAAAACTTCGGTGCTGCTGGCTTGTGCTGCCAAGGCGGGGGCGTTGCTGGCAGGGGCTCCGAACGAGGATGCAGAAATGCTGTATCGTTTTGCTGAAAAGGTGGGATTGGCCTTCCAGCTTCAGGACGATTACCTGGATGTGTATGGCGATCCGGCTGTGTTTGGCAAAAAAATCGGGGGCGACATTCTTTGTGGCAAAAAGACGTTTTTGCTCATCAATGCCCTGGAGCGTGCTGACGAGGCTACGCGTAACCGTTTGCTGGCACTCATCGAAGACCATAACTTGCCGGCCGAAGAAAAAATTGCTTCGGTGACCGACATTTACAACCAACTGAACATTCCTTCGGTGACGCTCGAGGCTATCAACGCTTTCTATGCCGAGGCTCACAGCGAAATTGCGAAGTTGAGTTTGCCCGAATCGCAATGGTTGCCGCTTTGGGAATATGCTTCGTCGCTGCTGGGACGCAAAAAATAAGGTGATTTCAGTGTCGGATTTTACCCTGCGAATGCAAAAGGAAAATCCGGTTTTTGACGCAAAAAAAACTGGTCTTGACGCTTAGCCGGGAACCCGCAGCGGGATTCTTCGGCTAAGCGTCAAGACCAGTTCAATAAATGGTTTGAGTTTACAAAAGAAAGAAGTTTTACAACAGAAAGAAAAACGCTTGTTTTAAGACATGTTCATCGATACCCACACACATATCTATACAACCGAATTCGACGACGACCGCGAGGAAGTAATCAGCCGGGCAGTTCAAGCAGGTGCGCAGTGTTTGCTGCTGCCTAATATCGACCTTGACAGCATCAGCCCCATGCTGAACTTGTACGAACAGCATCCCGACTTGTGCCGCCCCATGATGGGGTTGCACCCTACGGAATTGCCCGAAAACCCGGAACCGCTGCTCGACCACATGGAAAGACTGCTTGAACAATCGAAGCATCCGTTTGTGGCTATTGGCGAAGTGGGTATCGACTTGTATTGGGACAATTCGCGCTGCATGGAACAAATCGCTGTGTTGCGCCGACAGGCGGAATGGGCGGTGCGTTATCAGTTGCCCCTGGTTATTCACAGCCGTTCGGCTCACCGCGAACTGGTCGACACGCTCTTGCCCTTCAGCCAAAAAATCAGCGGTATTTTCCATTGCTTTGGAGGTACGGCTGACGAAGCGCGCGAACTGCTCGAGGCGTTTCCTCACTTTATGTTGGGCATTGGCGGTGTGCTGACTTTCAAAAAGTCGACCCTGCCTGCTGTGCTGCGTACGCAAGTGCCCTTGAACCGCTTGGTGGTGGAAACGGATGCGCCTTATCTGGCTCCAACGCCTCATCGCGGCAAACGCAACGAACCGGCTTTCATTCCACTGATTATCGACAAACTGACTGAAATTTACGAACTGCCAACGGAGGAAGTTGAACGTCAGTTACTGCAAAATACGCTGCAGATTTTTCCGAAACTGCACGATAAGTAACTGCACGGATTTTGAAGTCGTCTAAACTTTTCTGACGACTTCTTTATTTCACATTTCCCTTCAATATAACCTTTTCTTATACATGAAAAAAACTGAAAAAGCAGCCATCGCACGCATCATAACCGACTTGATTAAAGCGGATGGAATCATCGACCTGCGCGAAATGAATACACTCGATGACCTGCAAAACAAATACGACATCACCGACAATGATTGGAAATCGGGAGGTTCAATCCATTTGGCTGAATCACTCGATGTATTGAAGGAACTGGATGCTGAAACACGGCAGGAATTGCTAAATGACTTTTGCCATGTGGCCATGTCTGACGATTTCTGTGCCAAAGAGGAGGCACTGCTGCTACTGTGCTTGCAGCTCATTATGAAACCGCACAACGACTTCAAGGCGCAAATTCTTTCGGTTAATTCAACGGAACTGAACTTCGACAACTCGCAAATGCTGTATGTCGAAGGAGAATACGACGAAAGCATCAACACGCAAATGCGCCAAAACTACCGCGAAATATGCAACGAGGTCCGGCTATCGGGCTTCGAACTGGTGTATCTTCCGAAAGTATCCGAACACTATCAAAGCATTCCGCAGCATACATTGTTACGCATTGCTTCCTTGCTCTACCCCCAAGTGGGCAACAAACGATTAGACTACGTCGTTCAGCAAATGCTGACGCTCAACACGGCAACTTTTTGCAATGAACACCTGGCGGGTAAACTGCAAATGAAAAAGCTGCAAGGCGTTTCACCGGCATTCATGATTAAAATAGGAAAGGCTGATATTGACGACAACGCTATGGACAACTTTCTGATTGTCTACATCCATACTTCGCCCGTCGCCACCATGCGGTTTATCATGGATTCCTTTGCCCGGTTTTACCATAACCTCAACATCAATTACATCCGCGAAAAAAAGGAACGCTTCATCTTTACCGGCTACTACAAACAGATTTTCAACATTCTCATGCTGCGCCGTGGCATTAAAAGTAAGGTGGTGGTGGATGCCGCACGCGAAACTATCTGTTTTCCCGAAGCTGACATACAACTGTCGAAAATTCACCGGCGCGAAAAGGCCCTCTATGCGTTGTTTCTGCTGGAATCGGCTCATGGGGGAATCAATTTCAACAAACCGCAATCGGCCAAACACCTTGAACGCTACGAACGGCACATGAAGACCATCAAACGAAAATATCAGTTAATATACAAAATGTTTGGCGGCGACGTTGACAAAGCGCCCAACATTGAAGTGTCTGAAATCAGACTGCCTATGATTAGCTTACTGAAAAAAGAAATCATGCAGTTTGACGATACCTTATACCACATTGACGACTATTTAATCCAGCGAAATGCCTATGGTAATTACAGTGTAAACCTTTCGCCGGATTTATGCTGTTGCATCACGTCGGCCACTGCTGAGCCTCAACCCATGCATACAGCCGAGGAATGGATGAACATTGCCGCCATTTAAATTGCGTATTCACAAACATTCCTTTTGCGCAAATGTATAAAAGGTTGCAACCATTATACCACTTATCAGTCACATAATGATTGTAACCTTTCATTTTTTAGGTAGCAACCAAACATTTATCTTACATTTGCAAATATTTCTTGCTCATTCATAAGCATCATGTAATATTAATGAAGAGTAAAAAAGTAAATATGATGAACCCGTCCTGCAAATTGGGGCTATTTCCGTGTATCACACGGGTAAATGCCTATTCACAGGCCGGAAACAGTTTCTCAACCGAATTCTGGAGATGAAAAAAGTCGCCCCAACACTTTATGCATGAAGTGATGGGGCTTATTTTTTAGGAAAATACCAATCGGCTGTTAACTAGGATCAGTAGCAAAAAGGTGTGGGGGCTGCAACTTTTTGGTGAGGCCAAACGTTGCTGCTTCGTACGTTTTGATAATCGGCATGAGATAAAATGTTATATCCCGATTTCATTTTTTTTCGCGTGTGAAAAATGCACGAAAAAGCCCGTAGATAAAGGGCTGAATGCCCATTCGGAGGTATAGAAAACTTTCGAGGTGCGATATTAGATGCCGAAAAAATTTGGATTTCGGGACCTTCGCTTTGTATCTTTGCATTGCGAAGTTAGGCTGCACCTCAGCATAGCTCTTGAGAGCAAGCTCTCGTCGCTCTGCATTCGGTTTGCACTGACTTTGCCTTCGGTGAAGTCAGGCTGCACCTCAGCATAGCTTTTGAGAGCAAGCTCTCGTCGCTCTGCATTCGGTTTGCACTGACTTTGCATCCGAAACAGATGAAAAAACAGATTTTCCGAATTTACTCATTCAGCGTTCTTTGACATTTTGTTACAACAGAAAGTAAGGCAGGTAGGCCTGTCTGAAACCTGGGATACGTTGTTGTGTTTTACCACACGCTTTTGCGACTGAGCTTTTAACTGGGCAAATGCCATTTGCGAATCAAGGGTCTACGTCGAAAAAAATAATGACGCTTTTAAAACCAGACTGATTCAGCAAAATATCGCGTGCCGCAGTCAATGTACGCCGAACACCCTGCGGTGGGAGTTTAGGCGAAAGTTTCAACGTAATCATGCGAATAAACAAATGTTGAATACGGCTCACCACCGGACGGTCTGGTCCCAGCAAATCAGTACCAAAATGCGGCCGCAGCAAACCGGCCATACTTTCTGCAGCATGGGCCACCACATGCTCATCGCGGTGCTTCAGCACAATGTTTATCAATCTGTAAACCGGAGGATAGTGAAACAGTGTACGCTCTTCAATCTGTTCGCGATACATCGTCAAGTAATCTCCCGTCACAATCTGCTGAACTACAGGCAAATCCGGCTGCTTCGTTTGCATCACCACTAGTCCGCGTTTACCGCGTCGTCCGGCGCGTCCGGCCACCTGCGACATCATCTGAAACGCCCGTTCGTAGGCTCTGAAATCGGGCACATTCAGCATTTGGTCTGCATTCAATATGCCAACCACCCTAACCCGGTCAAAGTCAAGTCCCTTCGTCACCATTTGCGTACCGATTAGCACATTGGTATCACCTCGTTGAAAACGGGCAATAATTTCCTCATGTGCTGTCCGCGTACCCGTCGTATCCAAGTCCATGCGTTCAGTGTGGGCAGCAGGGAAAATGTTTTGGGCAGCTTCTTCAATTTTTTCAGTACCATATCCCACATCACGCAGTTCCGTATCACCACAATTCGGACACTTCGGCGGAATGCCGTAAACCGTACCGCAATAATGGCATATTAGCCGATTCTGCTTTTGGTGGTAAGTCAAACTCACATCACACTTTGTACACTTCGGTGTCCATCCGCATGAATGACACTCCAGTACCGGCGAATAGCCACGACGGTTTTGAAACAATATAGCCTGCTCATGGTGTTCAACCGCCGCCTGCACCTCCTCAATCAGTCGGGGCGAGAACGGTGTTTTCATCAATTTTTTGCGTCGCAATTCCTTGACATCCTCCACCACGATTTCGGGCAGTGCTACATTGCCATAGCGCGTCAGCATCTCCACCAGACCGAATTTACCCGTCATGGCGTTGTGATACGACTCCATCGAAGGTGTAGCCGTTCCAAGCAACACCTTGGCCCCCATAAGCTGTGCCAGCACGATGGCTGCATCACGAGCTTGGTACCTCGGCGCCGGGTCCTGCTGTTTATAACTCGTTTCATGTTCTTCGTCAACAATCACAAGCCCCAAATTCTGAAAAGGCAGAAAAATCGAAGAACGGACGCCCAATATCAGCGGCAGTGCGTGCTCCGTCAGCTGTCGTTTCCATAATTCCACGCGTTCATTATCTGGAAAGCGCGAATGATACACGCCCATCTGCTCGCCAAACACGCGCCCCAACCGAGTTGTAAGTTGCGTAGTCAATGCAATTTCCGGAACCAAATAAAGCACTTGTTTCCCTGCCGCCAATACCTGTTCTATCAGCGCCATATACACCTCGGTTTTACCGCTCGAAGTAACCCCGTGCAGCAAACACACATTCTTTTCCTCGAACGTGCGGTTAATTTCGTCGAAGGCATGCTGTTGTTTCTCGGCCAACTCCTTACGTTTCCCCAACCTCTGTCGCTCCTCCTTGCTCAATTTGTCTGTAGGAAGTTTCAAGCGGCTAGTCACAAAATCATAAGTTGCCAGCACACCTTTTTTTCTCAAGGCACTCAAAGCCGAATTCGCCGAAGTCTGCTCATCACACAGTGCTTGACGCGACACCTCCGCCAAAAGTTGCGAATTATTCAGATTCAGCGCAGTCTGTGCCTGAGCCAAGTCCAGGTAACGGAGCAGCAAAGCCTCCTGCGCTGGGGCACGACGCAAAGTATCGAACAAAGCGTTCAGTTTTTCCTCTGAAAAGTATGCATCAGTCAGTCTGACGTGTGTTTCCTTTTTAGGTTTGAATCCACGGCTCAGATTCTCGCTGATACTGATAGCCTCCAGTTCCATCAGCCTTTTCACGGCCGGCAACAAATTCGTTGCCTTCAGTTTCCGCTCCAGGTCAATCAACCGGTGCGACTTACCATCGTCCAACAAATTGAGGATAGACAAATCGCGCGCCGTGAGTCTATGGTTTTCCGGTTCGAAATCATCATTACGCACCAGCAAAGTTTCGCTCTCGGGTTTCAATCCGGCTGGCAAAGCAGCCTTCATCACCTCTCCCACGGTACACAAATAATACTGGCTGATCCATTGCCAGAATTTTATTTGTTTAGGCTGCAATATAGGTGTCGTATCCGTCACACCGCAAATAACTTTCACCGTAATACCAGCCTGCGGGGGTTCGTTATGCAGTCGAGCCACAATCCCCGTGTAATAACGCTTTGCGCCAAACTGCACCACTACCCGGCACCCTACCATCAACCGCCCCACCATTTCTTGCGGAACGAGATAAGTAAAAGTACCCGGCAGTGCGAGCGGTATCAGTATGTCTGCGTAATCATTCATATTTTTAGGAAGATATTACCTTTTGCTGTTGACGGTTGAAGCACGCTTTTTACTTCACCTGAAAACCTTTAGGTATTCCAGTTTCAAAGCGCAATGCCTCGCCTGTAATGGGATGGTAAAAATGCAGACGGAAAGCATGCAATGCCAAACGTCCGATGGGGTCATCCCCATTACCATATTTTATATCACCGCAAACGGGATGTCCCAAATCCTGCATGTGAACGCGAATCTGGTTCTTACGACCCGTTTCCAGTTTCAGTTCCACCAAACTATGGCGGCCGTTAGTCCGCAACACACGGTAATGCGTCACAGCATACTTGCCTCCATTGTCGGTTGGCGAAGAATACGTAAAATACGCCTTATTGTCCTTCAACCAGCTCTCTACGGTGCCACGCTCCTGTTCGAGTTGGCCGGAAACAAGTGCCAAATAACGACGATCAGTCACAATATCGCGCCAGTTGTGTTCCAGAATCTGTTCAGCCTCCATGGTTTTGGCATAAACCAACAAGCCCGAAGTATCGCGGTCCAAACGGTGAACAACGTGCGCCGTACAGCGCTGATGCGTACGATGAAAATAATCATCAAGCACCTGCTTTACGCAAAATGAATGGTGCGACGAAGCCATAGACAATATGCCCACAGCCTTTTCGATAACAATAATCTGCGGATCTTCGTACACAATTTTCACAAACTTCGATTGCAATTCGCCTTTAGGCTTACGCTTTGAAATTTCGACCAACTGTCCCGGAGCTAGTTCCAAATCGAACTGTCTTACATTCTTTCGATCCACTCTGACGCCGCCACCTTGCAGAATAGCCTTGGCGCGACTACGGCTCACACCGTTCAGTGCATGTTCAATGAACTCCAGCAATTTGCTAGGGCTCTTCACTCTAAAACTTGTATATTTAAGGGCTGAGCTATTTCTCATTATATTAAGGGAATAAAAATGTTTAAAGCAAGTGTTCACCCTATCGAACACCCACGCAGATTCATTATCATCGTTTACCTTTAGGCCGCAAAGTAACCAAAGGAATAATCATTTCCTCCATCGATACCCCGCCATGCTGAAACGTATCCTTATAATACTGCACGTAATAATTATAGTTATTCGGATAAGCAAAGAAACGGGCACCCGTAGCAAACACATAAGTCGTCGATAAGTTAGGTTGCGGCAGCTGCAAAGCACGCGGCTGCTTCACTTCGTACACATCCTTAGCATTGTACGACAGATTCTTGCCCAATTTGTAACGCAAGTTCGTGTTCACATTGCGGTCACCCACCACCTTACTGGGCGTATCTACCCTGATACTGCCATGATCCGTAGTGATGAGCAAGTCATAATCCATCGAAGCCAGTTTCTTAAAGATTTCCTTGATGGGTGTATGCCTGAACCACGACAAAGTAATACTCCGGTAAGCCGATTCATTACCCGCCAATTCGCGCACCATTTGCGACTCCGTACGCGCATGACTCAGTATGTCGATAAAATTGATAACTAGCACATTCAAGGGCAAATTCGTACCTGAAATCTGGTTCAGCACCTTATCTACCTGGCTCGAGTCATTGATTTTATGGTAACTGAAATCCTCCTTGCGGCGATAACGCTCAAGCTGTCGGCGAATCAGCATTTCCTCGTTCAGGTTCTTGCCTTCATCTTCTTCCTCGTCCACCCACAATTCCGGATACATTTCCTTAATTTGCCGAGGCATCAGTCCGGCAAAAAGTGCATTACGTGCATATTGTGTAGCCGTAGGTAAAATGCTATAGTACAAGTCTTCCTCAATATCGAAGTCCTCTGCCAAATCTTGCGAAATGGCACGCCACTGGTCAAAACGCAAATTGTCGAGCACCAGCAAGAACACCTTGCGACCCGCACTTAAACGAGGGAATATGCAACGCTTAAACACATCCGGACTAATCAACGGACGCTCGTCAGCATTCGCAATCCACTGTTCATAGTTGCGCTTCACAAATTTGGCAAACGCTTGATTCGCCTCCTCCTTCTGCATACGCAACATATCATTCATGGCACTGTCTGCCTCCTGCAGTTCCAGTTCCCAGTGTACCAAGCGTTTGTAGAGTTCCTTCCAGTCTCCGGCACTCAAGTTTTCGCTCAGCTGCATATCAATGCGCGAAAACTCCTGTCGATAACCCGTCTGCGTCACCTCCTGCACAATTTCGCGCTGATGAATATTCTTTTTCAGCGTCAAAAGCACCTGACTCGGATTCACCGGCTTAATCAAGTAATCGGCAATTTTCGAACCGATAGCCTGATCCATCAAGTCCTCCTCCTCATTTTTGGTCACCATCACCACAGGCACAGTCGGAGCAATTTCCTTCAAGTGCGTCAATGTTTCAAGCCCCGACAAACCAGGCATATTTTCATCCAACAGAATAAGGTCAAAGCGGTTCGATCGACACAAGTCGATTGCATCCGCGCCATTATTCGCCGTCATCACCTCATAGTCTTTTTTCTGTAAGAACAGAATGTGGGCTTTCAGCATTTCGATTTCATCGTCCACCCATAGCAAACGTCCGTTTTCCATACCTTGAATAGCCTAAGCAGGCGCCGCCCGTTGTTTTATACTAAAAAAAACCGGTCAGCGCCTGTGCAGATTAAAATAATTCAGTTCACAATGCCTACTGTTGGTCGTAGCCCCACAGCTTAATCACATCGCCCCAGTGTTTTTCAACCAGTTCACGCGTGCGGTCGGCATATTTGTATTTATTCTTTTTGTAACCCTTCTTCGAGCCCACATACTGCTCTATAGCTGTGCGAGCATCTTCCCATCCGGGCAATGAAAGCGTGCTGTAAATTTTTTCAGTCATGCCCAAAGCATCCGCTTCAAAATCCTCGAACTTCACTTCGATCAAATTACCCTCAGGAATCAAATGCTTGTCAGCCTGATACTGATCATGCAGTTTTTTGTAAACGCTCAAGATGTTCTCTTCGATAGCTGCATCGCTCATTTCCTCCAACTTCAAAGGCTGGATAGTATTGGTAAAGAACGAACGCGTAGATTCAAACACCGTATAAGGATTACGCATCAGGTAAATAAACTTCGCATTCGGGAACATCTTCACCAGCTCACGCACACGACCGGTATGCGGCGGATTCTTTGAAAGGAACTGTTCACCTCCCGTATTCCAAAGCGAAATTTTAATCATCTTCTTGAAAGTCTCTTCCCAAACCGTCAATTCCTCACGCGTAGCGTCCTTGAAAGTCAAGTATTTGTCACAATACTCCTGCGTATATTTCGGGAAGAACCAAAAGTTATAGTACGTATAAGGACACATGTTCGACAAGGCGAACTCCTCTTCCTGCGGTAAATCCACAGCAAGTTCCATATTATCTGTGGGACGATGGTCGGGCATCAACCACGACATATTCTTTTTAAAGAAAGGCTGACCGAACATCATCAAATGCGGGAAAACAGTCTGATACGTCGTACAATAACCAAAACGCTTGTCACACGAAAGCACATTATGCACGAACGTAGTACCCGAACGCCAATGTCCCAATATAAAAACAGGGTCGTGAGCCAAAGGCGCATCCGCCAACAATTTCTTATAGCGTTTATTTTGGAGCGGAACCAATACAGAAAGCAGGCGACACACAGCCTTTGTCAAGTTATACTTGCTCTTCCAGGGTGCATCAACCACACGTCCGGCAGTTATTGCTTTAAAGGTTTTCCAGTCGGCTCCAACGAGCGTATTGATTGGCAGTTTGTTAAATTCTAAAAGACCCATGTAATTTACTTTAGTATAGTAATATATATAGAAATTGGGTGCAAAAAGATACCGTAAAACCGGAACTTCTACACGCAGTCAGCCACTACGGCTTAGTTACCGCAAAAGTACATAAAAAACACGGATAAGTAATGATACTGAATCAATTTTACGATTCTCAGAGGATGTTTAAGAAAGACCTCCTTAAATACAAGCCGTTTCGGACAGGCCTACCTACCCTACTTTCTTTTGTTCAAAATGTCAAAGAACGCGCTATCAAGCAAAGGATATGCTGTTTTTTCATCCGTCAAGCTAAGAAGAACCTGACTTAATCACTGGCAAAGGTACAAC
>Kit_p1__coassemble_725_pt1 | contig 12974 bp, 9 predicted proteins | sample Kit_p1__metabat2_high_PE_008 | metagenome-assembled genome bin Kit_p1 | reverse complement strand
ACTACGGCACAATAACGCAATTCAAATGTAAAAATAATTTTGAACACCTACTTATAGCGAATTGGAGGGCAAATTTAGGTATTTTGGTGCATATAGTCTCAAGAAATAAAACCTTGCAATGAAAAGTTTGGCTTTGGGGTTCATTTGGCTTGCAAGGTTTCACTGTTTGGTGCTTTTCTGCTCACCCAATCAATCAACCCGATCAATCAACATAATTTTACGGGTTCATTGGCATCCTCGTGAGAAACAAGCAGGCACTGCACTTGTTTGCTATGGCCGCATGGCCCCCAATACACCCCGCCCAAGACCTTTAACAATGATTTCCGTTGTACGACAAAGGTAAAAAGAAAAAGTTTGTCGGAAGAGCGAAATAGGCCTTCGGGAAAGCACGCTAAGCGAAACTATGAACGCGCTGATTATCAGCAGTTCCGAATTTGTTGAAACTAGCTCGGAACTAATTCGAACTAGCTCGGAACTAATTTCAACGACCTCGGAACTAATTTCGACAACCTCGGAACTAATTTCGACAATCGCGGAAAGCATTGAGGCAAAAGGCAGACCTAGGGGCACAAGCCTCGCAAACAGAAGGAAACCAAGGGGGCGTTTTTTGAATATATTTCACATTTCAGCACCTACGCCCGAAGTCAGAACGCCGGCAACGCCCAAACTGAATCAAGCAGCATTTCAAAAAAACGGTGTACGAAAAAACAGAGAAATAGCACGACAGCGGAAAATAAATGCTGTTTTGGTTGAAAATTTAAACAGTTTCTTAAATAATTATTTGTATTTTTGCCACATTAGCCATAAAGTGTGCAATTTTCAGCACCATGCGTCCCCGCCTGCCGCGCAGCGCACTGCCCCCACAGCCCCGTGGGGAAACCAACGCATGGTACACATTTTGTTTAATCAACCACATCAACCCCCAATAACTTCACACACCCATGAAAGAGTTTTTCAGGATGCTCCGACAGTATGTCAAGCCCTATAAAAGCTATATGGCCGGTTCGCTGCTTTTCAACCTGCTGTCGGCATTGCTCAATGTATTCTCCTTCATCTCAATCATACCCATGCTGCAGCTGCTCTTTGGCATTGACCAAAACCGCTACGAATTTATTCCGTGGTCGGCAGCCGGCATGAGCATGAAGGACATTATCATCAACAACATGTACTGGTATACCACCGAACTGATGGACGAATACGGTGCAGCCTCAACACTGCTTGCCATCGGCTTGTTCCTGGTTATCATGACCTTCCTGAAAACCGGATGCTACTTTGCCTCGGTGGCCATCATGGTGCCCCTGCGAACGGGCATTGTGCGCGACATCCGCATGAAGGTGTACCATAAAATTGTATCGCTCCCGCTTTCGTTCTTCTCAGACGAACGCAAGGGCGACATCATTGCGCGCATGAGCGGCGACGTGAACGAAATCGAAACGTCGATAACCGGCTCGCTCGAAATGCTGATTAAAAACCCCATTCTGCTGATTTGCTACTTCGGCGTGCTGATTTACGTGTCGTGGCAGCTCACGCTCTTTACCCTCATCGTACTCCCCCTCATGGGCTGGATGATGGGACGCATCGGCCGTAAACTCAAACACAAAAGCCTCGATGCCCAAAACAAATGGAGCGACACCATGGCGCAGCTTGAAGAAACCCTGGGCGGTATGCGCATTATCAAAGCCTTTACGGCCGAACGCAAAATGACCGAACGCTTTGATCGCTGCACCAACGAGTTTCGCGATGCTTCGAACCGCGTGTCGATTCGTCAGGCCTCGGCCCACCCCGTGAGCGAATTTTTGGGCACAGTACTCATTGTCATGGTGCTTTGGTACGGTGGAACGCTCATTTTCAGCGACCATTCGCCGATTGACGCCCCGACGTTTATCTTCTACATGGTGATTCTGTACAGCATCATTCAGCCGCTCAAGGATTTTTCGAAAGCTACTTACAACATTCCCAAGGGTATGGCCTCGGTGGAACGTGTGAACAAAATTCTGAACGCTGAAAACACCATTGCCGAAACTGCCCACCCCAAACACATCGACGGACTGGAACAGAACATTGAATTCCGCAACGTAAGCTTCACTTACAATGGCTCGACGCAGGAGGTGCTGAAGGATGTGAACCTAAACGTGAAACGCGGACAAACCATTGCACTGGTGGGACAGAGCGGTTCGGGTAAATCGACCCTCGTCGACCTGCTGCCGCGATACCACGACGTGACGGGTGGCGACATCTTGATTGACGGCGTGAACGTGAAGGATCTGGCCATTGCCGACCTCCGCAGCCTCATCGGCAACGTAAACCAAGAGGCTATTCTGTTCAACGACAGTTTCTACAACAACATTACCTTCGGTGTGGAACATGCCACAATGGAACAGGTGATTGAAGCAGCTAAGATAGCCAATGCCCACGACTTCATCATGGAAAGCGAACATGGTTACGACACGAACGTGGGCGACCGCGGCTGCCGACTTTCGGGCGGACAGCGACAGCGCATCAGCATTGCGCGCGCCATTCTGAAGAACCCGGCCATCCTGATTCTGGACGAGGCTACCTCGGCACTCGACACCGAAAGCGAACGACTGGTGCAGGAGGCGCTGGAACGACTCATGAAGACGCGCACAACCATTGCCATTGCTCACCGACTGTCGACCATCAAGAATGCCGACGAAATATGTGTGCTCTACGAAGGACGCATTGTGGAACGCGGCACGCACGACGAGCTGCTGCAGAAGGGCGGATATTACAAACGACTGAACGACATGCAGCAACTGTAGGGCAATCCCTACCCCGGTGTTCGCTGCGCTGAACCGTAAACTATTTGATGAAACATTTTAAAATTCTTGCGCTGTTCTACGCGCTGACTCTCGCGCTGTTTGCCGCGGGCAAAGTGGCCTTTATCTTTGCCCAGGAAGCGGGCATTCGCGGTGCCATGACGGCGGCCGATGTGGCCGATGTGCTGTGGCACGGACTGCCCCTCGATTTGGCTACAGCCGGATACGCCACTGCCCCCCTCTGGCTGTTGCTGGGCATCGGACTATGGCTGAACATTCGGCCCATGCGCCTTATATATAAGGTATATGTCGGACTGTTGGCCGTAATTATGGCCCTGATATTCGTGGGCGACACCTGCCTTTACGGATTTTGGGGCATCAAACTCGACGGCACGGTGTGGACCTACCTTGACAACCCGACAGGGGCTTTGTCGAGCGTATCGAAGGGCTATGCCCTGGGCGTTACGCTGTGTATAGTGCTGACGACAGCCGGCGTGTTTGCCCTCTATCGGCTGTTGCTGCGCAATCCTTTGGAAAAAGCAAAACGCCCTGCACTGCTCACCGGCATCTGGCTGGTGGCCGGCGGTTTGCTGTTTTTGGGCATTCGCGGCGGCGTGGGCAAAAGCACGGCGAACGTGGGCATGGTTTACTTTTCCGACCGCCAATTTCTGAACCACGCAGCCGTGAATCCGGCATTCAGTCTGCTGGCTTCCATGCAAAAGGAACGAAACTTTGCCGAGGAATTCAACTTCTTCGACGAGGAGGAACGCCGACGCATTCTGGCCATGCTGCATTACAACACGCAGAGCATCGACCCCGACACGCTGCTCACCACACAGCGCCCCAATGTGTTGCTCATACTCATGGAGGGTTGCGGCGGTACGCTGGTAAATGCCGTCGACCCCGAAACCGACCCGAACATTACGCCCAATCTGAACCGTCTGGCGGCCGAAGGAGTATTGTTCACCCAATGCTATGCCAACTCCTTCCGCACCGACCGCGGTACGGTATGTACGCTGAGCGGCTATCCGGCTTACCCCGATGTGAGCGTCATGAAGTTGCCTTCGAAGTGCGCCACGTTGCCTTCGATTGCACGCACGCTGCGAGGGGCAGGTTACCGCACGGAGTTCCTGTATGGCGGCGACATCAACTTTACCAATACCAACGGTTACTTGCTTTCGACCGGCTACGAACGCACCATGGGCGAAACGTATTTCCCGGCCGAGGTGCGCCGCACCCACGACTGGGGCGTGACCGACCACATTACCTTCGACAGCCTGTATGCCCGCATCATGCGCTACCCCACCGACCGTCCCTGGCACACGGGATTCCTGACGCTGGCAAGCCACGAACCGTGGAAGGTGCCGTACAGCCGCATACCGAACGACAAGGTGGCTAATGCCATGGCTTACCTCGACGACTGCATCGGCCGCTTTATCGACCGTCTGAAGCGCACACCGCAATGGGAGAACACTCTCATTATACTGCTGCCCGACCACGGCATTTTTTATCCCGAAGGCATCAGCGACACGAACGAACAAAAATCGCACATTCCGCTGATATGGACGGGAGGCGTGGTGGCAAAGGCGCGAAAGATTGACAAAATATGCAACCAAACCGACCTGGCGGCTACGCTGCTGGGACAGATGGGTTTACCACACGACGATTTTACCTTTAGCCGCGACGTGATGAGCCGGAGCTACACGCATCCTTCGGCAGTACATGTGTGGAGCGAGGGTATTTATTGGAAGGACGCCACGGGCATTTCGGTGGTGAACCTCATGACGAAACCCGAAAGTGTGTTTCGCGAAGCGCCGCAACCTTCGACACTGCGCGTGAATGCAGCCAAGGCTTTTCTGCAAACCTGCTACGACTATCTGCAGGGCGAAAAACCAGCGGCACGCTGACAAATTTTCAAACAATGGGTACAAGAAAAAAAATACTGATTACGGGTGCTTCGGGCTTCATTGGCAGTTTCATGGTGGAACGGGCTCTGAACGAAGGCATGGAGGTGTGGGCCGCCGTGCGCCGGAACAGCAGCCGAAAATATTTGACCGACGAACGCATCCGCTTTATCGAACTGAACTTAGGCCATACCGAAGAACTGACCCGCCAGCTCACGGCGCATGCTGAAACCGAGGGTACGTTCGATTATGTGATTCATGCAGCCGGTGCCACGAAGTGCCGCAAACCGGCTGACTTTTTTGCGGTGAATGCCGAGGGCACGGTGCGACTGGCACAATGCCTCATCGACACAGGTGCCCTGCGCGAACAGGGTCGCTTTGTGTTTATCAGTTCGCTCAGCGTGTATGGACCGGCCTGCGAAACGAAGCGCCGCCCCATTCACGAGTCCGACCCGAAGGTGCCCGACACGGCCTACGGACGGTCGAAACTCGAAGCCGAAAGCCGACTTGCCGAAATTCCCGGACTGAACTACGTGGTGCTGCGCCCGACGGGCGTATACGGACCACGCGAACGCGATTACTTCATGATGGCCAAAAGCATTCAACGCCACATCGATTTTGCGGTGGGTTTCAAGCCGCAGGTGCTGACGTTCATCTATGTAGACGACCTCGTAGAAGCAGCATTTCTGGCCTTGCGTCGCGGACGTACGGGAAGGGCCTACTTCCTGACCGACGGAAAAAGCTACACGAGCCGTGCCTTCAGCGATTTGCTGCAAATGGAACTGGGCGTGAAGCGCGTGTTGCACATCACCGCTCCGCTGTGGGTGCTGCGTGCGGTTTGCTTTGCCGGCGAAAAACTGGCACGGCTGACCGGAAACATACCGACGCTCAACTCTGACAAATACCGCATCATGCGGCAGCGTAACTGGCAATGCGACATCAGTCCGGCACGCGAAGAATTGGGCTATGCGCCCAAATGGCCGCTGGTGCGCGGTGTGAAGGCTGCGGTGGCCTGGTACCGCCGCGAGGGTTGGCTGTAGGCATTGGCCGACACCAAATGGTGCCAATCACTTGTAAAAATAAGTTGAAAAGTGGCATCTGCATCCTATCAATAGCATTCGGGTTCGACAACCTCTAAATATCCAAGAAACTGCCCAAAAAAATGAAGATGGACGAATCGGCGATACCCCTTGTTTCGCCATCCAGACAGCGCAACGTGGTAACGGTGCTGCCTGCGAACTGCCGCTTCATTGCATCAAAAAACATAACAACTCAAAAATGAACGTTCAAAACCGCCGATTGCCACTGCCTATCGAATTAGTGACGCTGGCCTATACGCTCTTTACCACCCTGCTGATAGCCCTGCTCGGGCACGATATGGAAGACCCATGGCGCCTGATTGAAGGCCGTGCCTTTGTGGTGGTGGGCATGACGCTGATTTACCTGATATACCGCGCACGCCCCAACCGCTACACGCTGTTTCTGCGTTACCTGTTTCCGCTTTCGCTCTTAGGCTACTGGTATCCCGACACCTACGAGTTCTGCCAACTTTTTGGCAATGCCGATCATATCTTTGCCCAAGCTGACCAAGTGCTGTTTGGCTGTCAGCCGGCCATCAGTTTTGCCGAAAGTTTTCCCGAAAAAATATGGAGCGAACTGTTCCACATGGGCTACTTTGCCTACTATCCGCTCATTGCGCTCACAGTGCTGGCCCCGCTATTCACCGACCGAAGCAAGTTCGAGGGTACGGCCTTCATTGTGCTGACATCGTTCTTTCTGTATTACACCATCTACCTGTTTCTGCCCGTCACCGGACCGCAGTATTACTTTCACGCAGTGGGACAGGACCTGATTCTGGCCGGACACTTTCCGGAAGTGGGCGATTACTTCCGCTACCACAACGAATTGGCACACGCACCGGGTCCCGACGGATTTTTCCGTTCGCTGGTAGAATCAAGCCAAGCCACGGGTGAACGTCCCACGGCAGCCTTCCCCTCATCGCACGTGGGTATGAGCACCATTCTGATGATTCTGCTGATCAATAACCGCCGCTACCTCTTTTTCGGTGCATTGCCTTTCTACTTTTTCCTGTGCTGCGCCACGGTGTACATTCAGGCACACTACCTGATTGACGTATTTGGCGGACTGATTACGGCTATCATTTTCTACTCCTTCGGCAAATGGGCCTGGACACGCTTTTCGCGCAACGAACTGCATCCGTACTGGAGCTAAGGCTGCCAATTCATTTCCCGAATATCTATCATTTAAATACTATACGAATCATGAAGACTAAGCATTTTCTGTATTCTCTTTTGCTGGCTGCCTCACTGCCCATGAATGCGCAGACTGTAGGCAAGGGTGGCATTTCGCCTGAAATGTTGCAACAAATCAAAAAGGCACAGCCTGCCGCTCAAACCACTACTGCCCTGCGCAACGCGCTGGCCGGTGCACCCATCAACCAGTTGGCTACGCGTGCCAACAACCCGGCTGTAGGTGACACCTATTTCTCGAACACCGTACCTTCAAAGGGCATTACTGACCAACAGAGTTCGGGACGCTGCTGGCTGTTCACGGGCATGAACGTGATGCGCTCAAAAATGATTAAGGACTACAACCTCGGTGCTTTCCAATTCTCACAGAGCTACTCGTTCTTCTACGACCAGTTGGAAAAGTCGAACCTCTTCCTGCAAGCAGTTATCGACAATGCCAAGAAGCCGATGAGCGACAAACTCGTTGAATGGCTCTTCCAGCACCCGCTGTCGGACGGTGGTACGTTCTGCGGTGTGGTTGACGTGGTAAGCAAGTACGGCATTGTGCCTGCCGATGTGATGCCTGAATCGTTCAGCGCCAACAACACGGCCAAAATGGCTGAACTCATCAGCCTGAAACTCCGCGAATACGGTTTGACGCTGCGCAAGGCGGCTGAAAAGGGCGAGAAAGCAGCTGCACTCGAAAAGCGCAAAACAGAGATGCTCGGCACCATTTACCACATTCTGGCTGTTTCGCTCGGCGAACCCGTACAGGAGTTTACCTGGACCATGAAGGATGCCAACGGCAAACCGGTGAGCACGAAAAAGTACACCCCGCAGAGCTTCTACAAGGAATATGTGGGCACCGACTTGAAGAACACCTATGTGATGCTCATGAACGACCCTTCGCGTCCGTATCATAAAACCTACACCATCGACATGGACCGTCACTCGTACGATGGCCAGCAATGGACTTACCTGAACCTGCCGATGGAGGAAATCAAGCAGATGGCCATTGCCTCGATCAAGGACTCAACGATGATGTACTACTCATGCGACGTGGGCAAATTCCTGAACGGCAAAACGGGTATTCTTTCGTTGCAGAACTACGACTACGAGTCGCTTTTCGGCACCAACTTCCCCATGACGAAGGCTGAACGCATCAGCACCTTTGCATCGGCTTCGAGCCATGCCATGACGCTGATGGCCGTAGACCTCGACGCCAACGGCAAACCGACGAAGTGGATGGTTGAAAACTCTTGGGGTGCTACTTCGGGCCACAACGGCCACTTGATTATGACGGACGAATGGTTCGACGAATATTCATTCCGCCTCGTAGTCGACAAGAAGTACGTTCCTGCCGCCACGCTCGAACTGCTCAAGCAGAAGCCCACGTTGCTTCCTGCCTGGGATCCTCTTTTCGCAGGCGAGGAATAAGTTGATTAACAACTGTCGAACAGACTGACCATAAGAGGTCGGCAGAAAGTGCATACAAGCCACTTCCTGCCGACTTCTTTTTTTAAAAAAAAATCATTGACTATGAACGGAAGGGTGCCAAGCAAGCAGATGGGGAATGAAACAAACTGCAGGGAAGCGAATGAATACATCGTGACAAAAGGGTACTAAAAAAAGGTTGACCGCAAAGTCAACCTTTTTTTTATGTATAAACAGCGATGTTGGGAACAATGTTCAACATCTACGTATTACTCGTTGTTCCATGAATCATTCCATGACTTGTTCGAGCTAAATTGATCAACAGCATCCTCCGGGTCGAAGTAATCGCCAATGGTGGGCGATGATGATTCCGGGCCTCCTGAGTTCATCAAGGGCAAAGCTGCATCAAGGGCAATGACTGCCACGGAGGGTGCTACATACTTTTTCTTCATTGTTTTCAGTTTTAATCTGTGCGTATTTGGCAAGTTTATTTAATGACCATTTTCTTTCCATTGACAATGTAAATGCCAGCAGGCAAATCACTGAGCGTGGAAGGATGGAGGCGAACACCGGTGAGGGTGTAAACCACGAGGGGCTGCGTACCGGGGGCTAAGGGGGTGTCGATGCCGGTAACGTCGCCGGGAAGCAGGAAGCCACTGATGTTCATGGCCATTTCGCTGGTCAGGGCTAAATAGGCTTTGTGGGCCTGACTGCGGAAGGGGGCACCTTCTGAAGCTCCCCAGTAGAAGCCCAGACGCTTCGTGCCGGTGTGGTCGGGGTCGGCATAGTAAAGTTTGTAGAAGCGATACGTGTCGGCTGACTCTCCGTTGGGTGCTGCGGTCTGCGCCTCAGTGGCTGTGCCAAGCAGCAGATTGCCTTGAGGAGCGGGCTTACCTTCGGCCGATTGGGGCGTGGGGGCAAAAAGCAGGTAATTGCGTTTTTCGCCTTTCACAAGCAAGGCTGTGTGTGCAGGCACAGTTTCGCCACCTACATAAGCCTCGGTAAGGCTGAGTTCACGACGATCGGTATCGGCTTGCGTCACGGCATAGCCCACCACGCCTTGCGGCATGACATAGCTGCTTTCGGTGTAGATGGTGCCGTAGCCTTCGGTGGTTGCAATGGCAAGAGTGGCCACGGGTGCTTCGCCCTTTTTCACCAACACAATGCGCTCGGGCAGGGTTTCGGCACTACCCGACTGCGGCACTACACTGAGATACCAGCGCATAGAGGGCAACTGGGGGGTAGAGGCTGTGGCCTTGCGCAATTCGCCGCCTTGCAGAGCATAGCCCTTGGCCGCGGTCAGTTTGTCGCCCGTGATTATGCCATAATTTCCGCAAATACTTACGGTATAGCCCGGCGTATTGAGGTTGACAGGCGATTCGTCGGTGGGCTGAATACGCACGTTGTTTAACGTAAAGCTGACGGTACCCGCAGCCTTGGCGCGAATAAGGTAGGGCTGGTTGGCCTGAAGTTTGCCCTCGGTCAGCACGGCATATTCAGCAATGGCCTCGCGCGTTTGGCCGTTGGAAGCAGATAGCTGCACGCGGTCGACAGCAGCCACTTCACAATGCGTAGCCCAGTCGCTGACGTTCGTTTCAAAGGGCAGATAAAGCGTTTGCCATTCGGTGTCGTCGAAATGGCGGGTATAATTCAGCTGTTCCACCGTCAGCGCGCGTCCTACATACAGGTCGGTGTAAGCATCGTTGAGCGTGAGCTGCTGCTTGCTTTCGAGAATGTTCCACGGCTGTTCGCCGGGCGACTTGCGAGCCTCAACAAAATCGACGGGTACGAACTGGAAGTCGGTCGACAAATTACCGTTGCGGTTAATTCTGTAACCCTCAGGGTCGTAAACGTAGTACTCATTGCGCGAGAAGTATTTACCATTCTGACTCAACTGGGCGCAGGCTTTGCGTTCATTGACCAGGGTGAAAGCTCCCCAAGTGGTGCCACGGTCGAGGGTCAACTGGTTGCTGCATCCCGAAAACAGCTGTTCGAGATCCATATTTTTGCCTTGGGCATCGGCAAAGGCGTAAGTGTCGTTGCCGGTGGTCGTACAGCGCCATACTGTGGCCTGTGCCACGTCCTTAGTAAATCCATTGTCGTCGGTTTCGTTCACCTTCGGTGCCAGGTAGAAGTAGTCGTAGCGTCCGTACACATCTTGGTAATTACGCAGCTTGTAATAATGACGATTGGCAGGTTTAACCACCTCGTTGTCTTTTACCTGAGTAATTTCGGCTAACAAACGGCGCAACGCATCAACCTGTTCGCTCGTAACATCGGACTTTAATTGGCCTTCGGCATCGAACACATCCGTATAGGCCTTATCGAACTTTTGCATGGCGGACAATGTGGAAAGCGGATAGCCCTGCTCGCCTTTATGCTTGTATAGGTCGGTAGCCATGAGCTGAATGGCGTCGGCCTGATTGCTCAATGCTGCTTTATCGGCTGCTTGGGGGTCGTCGATGATGATGAGTTGGGTGTAGGTGCCCGTTGTGCCGTTGAGCGTAGCAGTCCAGCGGCGTCGAATCACGTTGCCTTCGCGTTCCTCCTTGCCCTTCACGGTTTGGGTCATTCCGCTATTGTTCTTGTGATAGGCCACAAGGTCGATCATTGCGGGCACTTCGTCGCCGGCTTTCAGGCGGAGGTAGGGAGCCGGCCCTTCCTTGAAGCGCACATAGCTGCTACGGTCGATGAGTTCGAAGCCGCCGGTGTACATGATGGTCGGATTGGCCATGGCTGGCTGTTCCTTGGATACGGAATAGGCGGCTTCGCCAATTACCTCAATTTTCACTACGCCACCGCGAATGGGTTGGCTGAAATTGCGGTAGGGGGTGCGGTTGATGGTGATGTAGGGCCAATAGCCTTTCCACTGTCCGGTGTTGGGCACTTGGTCGTCGAGTACGTATTTAAAGGTCTGTCCGAAGTCATCGGAGAGCGAAATGCGTACGCGGCTGTCGGGTCCGTAGAGTTCGGTACAGGGTTCCCAGGTGAGGTTGATTTCTTTTCCATGGAACTGCTCCAGTCCGAGGTCAGTTTTCAGTTCGAAAGCCTTTCCTTCAACAATGTGCAGGTAGACGGGTTCGACGTCGTAGCGCGCGCCATCGGCAGCTGCAAGCAGGAACTGGTAGCGGCCGGGGCGGAAAGAGTCGGAATATTTTACCATCACGGCATCGAGTTTCCACTCATCGTTCCTTCCTTCATTATAGTAGGGTTGGAACATGACATTGGGGTTGGGCGCAAGCGGATAAATGGGCTGTAGGGCATTGGTTTGATAATTATAGTTGCCTACATCGTAGTTTTGCGCACCATAGGTGAACGAGGACTGTTCGTTTTCAACGGGGATGTTGAATTGGAAACGTGTTCCGCGGGTAATGGTGTAGTTTTTGCGTATGAGTTTGCGGTTCAGTACGGGTTTGGTGCGGGTGGATGCAACCACGTAGGGTATATTGTCCGTAGTGCTGGATGTGCCTACGAGCGTAGCGGGGTCGCGACGGCTGTCGGGATAATAGGGCGTGGTTCCCAAACGGCGACGGATGGAAATGATACTGGCCAAAGCAAAGGCCTGCTTATTGTCGCCATAACCCATGATGGATTCTCCCTTGCCGGGTTCGACACACTGCCCGCCGGATATCTGGTGTGAGTGCGGGGCACCAAACAGGTGTCCCAATTCGTGGGCTATGGTTGAAAAGGTAGTGGTACACATCACATTGGCCTTGGTTATATTCTGATACACACCACCAAGCATTGCCATGCCGTCGACAGTGGTACTGGGACGAATAAGGATGCCGCAATCGTAGTTTTCGGTGCCAATCAGGCCGTTGATAATTTTTGTACCGTAGTCGTTGGTAAATTTCGAATCTGAATAGCCTTCGGGATATTCTGTAAGAATCAGCCTATCGTCATAAATAACTTCGAAGCGAATGCCGAGATCGCGCTGATAAACGGTGTTCAGGTATTCACCGGCCTCTTTCACCCATTCGCGTGCTTTGGCTTTATCGCCTTGAAAGTATTGACGGGTGTAATAGGGGCTGATGCAAAGGGCGAGTCGGTAAACGTATTCGTTTCCGTTGTCGAAAATCTGAATTTTTGAATTTTCATTGGGCAGGGTGGAAGGTTCGCCCAACGGACGTACGTATTTCTGTACTTCGTCATGAAGTGGAGCAATTACCTTGCAGCACATCTTCGATGCACCGTCTGACGAAGTTGATTGCTTCGGCCTGTCGGTTTGAGCACAGAGAACTGCTGGTGTTAACAAAAGGCTGAGTAAGAAGTGTTTCATATAATAACTTGGGTTCGAATTTAACGAAGAGTATATCATTACAATTTTTTCGGCCCTAAAAATACTCCATAGTTTTCAGTCTGACAATAATACTATGTTTTTTTAACTAAATCGGCACGCCATAAAGAGATTCACCTGCCGTTTGATGCCCTGTGCTTGTCTTTTATTCAAAATTGCATTCGGTTTGCACGAACTCTGACTCCGCCCAAGTTAGGCGGCACCTCAGCAGTATAAAGAAAAAACAAGCTTTTTCTTGCTTTGCATTCGGTTTGCACTAACTCTGACTCCGCCCAAGTTAGGCGGCACCTCAGCAGTATAAAGAAAAAACAAG
>Kit_p1__coassemble_712_pt1 | contig 13263 bp, 9 predicted proteins | sample Kit_p1__metabat2_high_PE_008 | metagenome-assembled genome bin Kit_p1 | reverse complement strand
CAGCAAGAGTCGGCCGATTGCGGCCCCTCTTGCTTGCGGATGATTGCTAAATATTTTTGAACACCTACTTAAAGTTTCTCGCCATAAGTTCCTGCTAACAGAACCGGTGCCTTAAAATCATTTTCAGCACATCAGACAAATGTTGAAAATGATTTTAAGGCACCGGTTTATATGGGGGATTCACAGTTTACTGCATGCCCCAGTTGGAGGTAATGAGTTGGTCTTCGACGCTTTCTTCAACGTTGTTGGGCAAGTTCGGGAAGAAGTTGATGCCCGTTTTCTGCTCCAGGCTGTTGACGGTGCAGGCGTGCTTTTTGATTTCGGTCAGGGGAGCGGGGTTCTTGTAAGTGTAACCATAGTTTTTATGCTCCATCCAGAAAGCTACCGATGAATAAACGCCATTTTTTACCTTGAGCAGGGCCATGTAGTAATACTTGGGCACAGCCACACGCGTGCCGTTGGGGCGCGTCAGGTGGGTTTTAACTTGATTGTCGGCTACGGTTCCGCCTTTGACTACATAAAGGGTGTCGGCAAAGGAGACATTGCGTCCGAGTTTTTGTACCAGCCCTTCGAGCGTTACCCAATAGCCTTGGTTGAAGGCACTCATCTGCGGCGACATGTTGCTCATGAAAAAGGTGAGTTCGTTGGCCTCGCGCGAGTAAAGGCGGTCGGCTGAGGCGCAAAGGTGGCCGCGGTCGTAGCCGCTACCAAAGCCACGACTGCCGATGTGGAGGTCGGCACTGAGTTTGGGGTCGTCGGCAAAAGGTTCGTCGGAGCGCGACACATTGCGGGCGCGGGTGTCGCCATCGAAACGGAAGGCTACCCAGCGCGAATGGTGCTGGCGTTTGTCGTATTCTAAACAGTAGGCCATGACCTCGCGTCCGCTCGAAGTGGTGGTGCTATGCTGCACGAGCTGCGTAGTGCCGTCGGTTTTTACTTCGGGGGTTTCCATGCGCGAGGTAATGTTGCGCGAGGGGGTTACTACCACTCCTCCACTACCCTGTCCGTTTTCTTCGCCAAACTGTATGTCGTTGTCGTCGCCACCGCAGGCTGACAGAAAGGGCAGCAGGGCTACCAAGCACAGACGGCTGAAAAGGTTGATGATTGTTTTTTGCATTGTGTTCTTTGATGGATAAAAGGGAAAAACGGTTCTGTCACAACTTGTGTGGGTAATGGCAATAGCCATTTTGGGCATACGCATCCACCTACTCTCCCAAGTGTAACCTCCAATCACTTTGAATTGCGAAGCATTTCGCTGCTTATTACGCGCAGGGCTGATTTAACAAATGGGTAAACAAACGTAAAAAATAGGTTGTTCGCCTTTATCTTCATTCCAAGCCACATTCGGCGTGTGGGAAACCTACTTGAGCTTATTTTTGAAAACGCTGATTATCAGCAATTCCGAGATTCTTTAAACTGGCTCGGAACTAATTTCAACTGGCTCGGAACTAATTTCAACTAGCTCGGAACTAATTTCAACAAGCACGGAACTAATTTCAACAAAATCGGAACTAATTCGGACAATCGCGGAGTAAATTTTGACGATGGCCCACTGCGTGACTTAAACTACGGCTGGAAAATGGAAAAACAAACCACATATTTCACATCATTTCACCTGCCGTGCGGCTTGCTGTTTAAGAGTTACGGCCAAGAGTGCAATTTAAGAATTAGCCATACATTACAGAACCGAAAAAACTACCGTTGTCACGCAGTTTTCTTGCCTTGACGTATGTGTGTCGGCAGAAAGTTCAACGTACGACAACGGTAGTAGTTTTCAAAAAAAATGATGGATACGGCACCTTTATGCAAGTGCCAAGGAGCATTAGCCTACGATGCCACCATCGGTTGTGGTGAGCGAAGCATCGTCAACGAGCTTTTCAGAAGCTGTGGCGTACGAAGTGGTTTTGGGGTTCATCATGATGAGGTTCACCTTGGTTTGCTCGGTGAGCGTAAACTCATAAGTAACCTTAGTCCATTCGCCAGCAGTAGTCGAGGTGTAGCCGCCGTACTTATAGCTGTCGCCACCGGCAATCGAACCGTTAGCTTCCACAATGGCATAGCCCGGACGTACCTGACCATCGCCCTTGACATAGAGAGTGAAGGTGTAGGTACCAGCCTTAAGCACATATTCTTTCGAAGCAAGGCGTCTGCTGTACTGTGCATGGAAACCTACGATTACGGCCGATTTTCCGCTGCGAGCTTCCGTGCTCTGCGTCAGTGTGGCGTTGCTGGCCGAGTTGGTCGACTTCCATGCCGTGGGGGCATCGCCCGTCCAGAGTTCGAAACCGGCATTTTCAAGCAAGTTGCCAGCTTGGGGAACTTCGGGTTTATCGCCACCTTGATCACCACCCTGGTCGCCGCCTTGGTCACCGCCTTGGTCACCACCTTCAACGATACCGCCATCGCTAGTTACGAGCGAAGCATCGTCAACGAGCTTTTCAGAAGCTGTGGCAAACGAAGTGGTTTTGGGGTTCATCATGATGAGGTTCACCTTGGTTTGCTCGGTGAGCGTAAACTCATAAGTTACCTTAGTCCATTCGTCGGCTGTGGTCGAAGTGTAGGAGCCATACTTATAGCTGTCGCCACCGGCAATCGAACCGTTAGCTTCCACGATGGCGTAGCCCGGGCGTACCTGTCCGTCGCCCTTGACGTAAAGGGCAAAAGTGTAGGTACCGGCCTTGAGCACATATTCTTTCGAAGCAAGGCGTTTGGCGTACTTTTCATCAAAACCTACGGATACGGCCAATTTTCCGCTGCGAGCTTCCGTGCTCTGCGTGAGTTTGGCGTTGCTGGCTGAGTTGGTCGACTTCCATGCGTTGGGCACACCATCGGTCCAATCCTCGAAACCGGCATTTTCAAGCAGGTTCTTTCCCGTGGGTTCAATGGGCGTATCGCCACCACCTTCACCGGGGTTCTCTTCGCCATTGCCCTTCATCACCTTGAAGTTCTTCACTTCCCAGGTTGCGGCCTTCTTGGTTGTTTTGTAACGGAGTGCAACAGTTACGCCGGGCTGCTTCATTATTTCAGCCGGAATGCTGAGTTTACCCGTGTTGTACCAAGTATCCCAGTCAGTACCCTGTTCGGCCTTGAAGGGGAGAGCCGTCCAGTTGGCTTGCGTGGGCACACCATTGAAGTCCTTGCTCACGAGCACCTGATAATGGCTTTCGAGTTCCGAAGCATTGGCGTAGCGCAAGATATAGTCGAAGCTTACATACGCGCTATCAACGCTCGTAAAGTCCATTTTGGGCGAAATCAGCCAGCTTTCAGCGGGCATGTCTTCCTTTTGTCCATTGCCGTCGGAATCAACAAACGAGGTTACTTGGGCGCAGCTGTAACTGCAATTCCATGAATAACTGCCTTCGGTGTTAATGGCTGAGAAATCGCCGAGCGAAGTAGAAAACTTTTCGTCAAGAATAACGCTCGAACCCGTGTTGCTGCCGTCGCCGTTCACTTCGTAGGGAGCAGGAACGTCCTCGCAGGCAGTGAAACCCAATGAAAGAGTTGCCACGGCTAATGAAAGAAAATACTTTTTCATATAAATGTGTTGATTTTATTTTTTTAGGAAAGAGGTAAGTGCCTCATACGCAACTTACTTGATAATGTCGTTAACCGAACGGAGCTGAATTTGCCAGCCGCTGTAGTAGCTGAGCATGCCCGTGAAAGTGTTTTCGCCCTGAGGCATTACGGTAAAGGCAATGTTGTTTTGCGTTGAGGTGCGGAGCGTCATTTGGCTCTTTGAACCGGCCACTTTGAGCGTGCGGTCCACCCCGAAACCGGGGTCTTTCAGTTCCTCGGGAGCAAAGATGGCAGTGCCGTCGGCTTCAGCCAGGCTACCCTTTACGCTGACCAGCTGGGGGCAGTTCATGCAGTTCTGGTTTTTGCTGTTGGCAATCCAGTCGGCATCGAGTGCCACGGGCTTGAGTTCAGCGCAGTTAGGGTCGGGGGTGCCTACGAGTTCCACGTTCGTGCGGCAAAGCTGCAGGAGCATGGGACCGAGGCGGAGGTTACCGCTGCTGGTGTAGTAGGGCTGACCGATTTTGGGAAGTTTGGAGTAAACACCTATGTACAGGCCCTTGAGGTTTACCTTGACGCGCTGTCCGAGGGGGAAGTAGGGCGTGAGCCAGGTGTTCTTCACGGCCAGCACGATGCTTTGGTCGCGCAGGGGGTCACCCACCTCTTTCGTAGTGTCGATGTGGCGGAGCATGAGGGTTTGGTAAAGGTTACCTCCTTCGTCGTTGGCCACTACCACACCTTCGATGATGCGGTCGGTTTTCACCTGCTCAAAGGCATTGGTTTGGTTAAAGAGCGACTTGTTATCGTTTTTGAGCTGGGCAATGGAGTAATTCACTGCACCGATATCGGTGGGGCTGGTTACGTCGTTGGTTTCGGTTTTCGGGTCATCGTAGTCGTCCATACAGGCAGTCAACCCGAATGCCACGAATGCAGCCATCAGTAAATGAAAAAACTTATTCATAATTGTCTGTTTTACCCCGCTGTTCCTTGGTGCAAGCACCCGCGTCAGGTTGTGAAATGCCTGCGTCGGTGCGTGCCAAAGGAGCAGCCGGGGCAGCGATATTGCTGAGTGAAATATGTTTAGAACTTAAAGCCGATGTTCAGGAAGGCATTGAAGGCATTGGCATAGTAGTACTTCGCGTTTTTCGAGAAGCGGTATGCCTTAGCCACGCCCGTCTGGTAAAAGTCGTCGCGGTTCTGCTCGTAACCACCGGTGCGCATGTTGCGGTTGTTCGTAATGTTCTGCGCCGAAAGGTTGATGCTCAGGCTCTTTCCCTTTTTCAGGCGGATGAACTTACCGATTGAAGCATCGAGCATAAAGCCACCATCGAATTTTTCCTGTTTGGCGGCGTAGCTGTCAACCACGTTGCCCTGCTTGTCGAAGAGCACACCACCCTTTTCCTTGAGTTCGGCCTTCGTCACGTCGTAAACGGGGGCTTTGTCGCTGGTTGAAGTGTAGTTCTTCAGGATGTTGCTCAAACGGCGGTATTCCGAGAAGTCAACATACACGCGGTCGTAGTAGTTGAGGTTAGCCTCGAAGAACCATCCGTTCGTGTTGTATTCCACACCCAGACTCACTGCAGCGAGGGGCGTACCGTTCACGTGCATGCCTTCGGCAATGACGCGCAACGGCATTGAAGCGCCGGTCACGGGGTTTTTCCACACGTTCAGCTGCTTGATGGTCTGTGCGTTCATACCTTCGTAGTTCACTTCGGCTAAGGGGTTGTTTACATATTCAGCCTCGGCGTATGAACCCATCAGGTTGATGGCGAAGTTCGAAGTTACCTGATACTTAAAGGCTGCCTCGATACCGTAGTGTTCGCGGTCGACGCCGCTCATCGTGAGGTAAGTGAAGCGGCCTTCCTGATCGTTGTAGAAGGCGGTTTGTTCCACACCATTGTTGAAGCGTGCGTAGTAGCCGGTCACCTTACCCGAGAAGTTGCCCAGACGGAACTGGTACGAAGCCTCAGCGTTCACCACCTGTTCGTTGGTCAGGTTCTTCACAAAGTTGTTCTGCATACGCGGAGCCACAAAGCTGTTGCGCGCCAGCGGAGCGTTGCTTTCGGCACCGAAGTTCACGCTCAGAATGTGCGCACCGTTCGGGCGGTAGGTCAGACCAAAGCGGCCACCGCCGCCCAGGAACCATGCCTTTCCGCTCTTGCCATACGAGTTTTCGGGAGCGCGTCCGTTCTGCATCAAGCCTTCGCGTTCGATGCTTGTACCTTCGGCCCAGGCCGACAAGCGGTAGTTGAACTTACCCTGGTTCAGTTCATAGTTGCCATAAAGGCGTGCCTTGTTGATAAAGATGTTGTAGTTGTAACCAAATTTATCGTCGATGCCGATTTGTCGGTTCGGGTTGCGCATATCGTTTTGCGCTTCGATGCTTTCCGGTCCGTAGTCGCTGGCGGCAAACTTATCAATGTCGGTGAATTTGCTACCGCCGAGCAAGTCGGCCATCGTTTTGTAGTGCATACCCTTGGTGCGGTTGTACGATGCGCCGAGGGTATATTTCTGCTCTTTGTTAACCTCGTGATTGAAAGCCGTGTTGAGCGCAAACACCATTTGGTCGTTGTGGCGGCGTTCCTGGTAGTAAAGGGCTTCGCCACCGGCTTTTTCGCTTTCGCGGTTCACGTAGTACATGCGGTCCCAGTTAATCTGTCGGTTGGCTTTCGACGAGAGCCAGAAGTCCTTCAGGTCGTTATACTGTTCGAGCAGGTAGGGGTTATTCTTTAAGTATTCGGGATTATTCTTTTCGGGATCCCACACGTCGAAAATCGACGAAGGCATATTTTTGTAATAGTCGGGACGGGGGTCGTAAGCATCACCGCTCCAGCCCAATGCCGTTGAGCTATACATTGAGTATTTAAAGCCGGCAGCAGTGGTAAGTTTTTTATCGTCCTTGATTTTCCAGTCCCACGTCAGGATAGCCGTAGGTTCAAAGTCGTTTACCACGCGGGCATTGCGCTTTTCGCCAGCCTGATAACCCCAGTTCGGGTTGTAGTAGTGCGAATTAGCCAACCAGTAGGCTTCTTCGGTCGAAGCCCCCTGCTGTGCGCGTTCGGTGGGCGAACCAAAGGTTACGAGCGAAAGGGCATGGTTGTCGCCAAAACGCTTTTCGGCAGAAAGGAAATACGAGAAAGAATTGTAGAACGTACCTTCAATCACACCCTCGTTGGCCCAGCGGTAACCTACGAGTCCGGCAAAAGCCCAACCCGAAGGAAGCAGACCGGTAGCATGCGTAAACATGCCGCGTGCCACATAGTTGCGGTTCGTACCCGAAAGGGTCAGCTTGTTGCCTTGAGCAAACTGGCTGGCGCGCGTATTGACGCTGGTTGCGCCACCCACACCGGCCACACCGAAGCGGTTGAAATCGTAGGCCGACACACCTTCCTGGTTGCGCACGGCATCGTTCATACCGCCCACCATGCTGTAGCCAAAACGTCCCAGCTCCAGGTCGTTGAGCTGAAGGCCGTTCATGTAGTAGCTGTTGTACATGTTGTCGTAGGCACGCACTTTAAAGCGCATGGGGCTGAAGCGGTAGCCTACTTCCGCATTGTAGGGGTCGTTCTTCGAACCCGTGATAACCGAAACTGCCTGTGAGGCATCGTTGTCCTCGTCGAGTTGCGACTCGGTAAACGTAAAGTCGGCATTGTCGAGAACCGCCAGGGTGTCGACGGGCTCTTGGGCCATGGCTCCTGAAGCCAAAAGCAGGGCGGCCGCCGTAAGTTTTACACCTTTTGTCATATTTCTTAAAGAATTGCATTTATGAGCTATGTAGACGAAGAAACAGGGGTAAAAGCAAAACCGCAACTCTGAATCAATAGGCATAAAGCCCGTCACAGAGTACAACGATGTGTTCTTATCCCTCGTTCATACTGCGTCAAAGCATAACTACTTGTAAACTTTATTATTTGCTGCAAAGATACATATAAAAAAATGCCTATGCCTTTACATTTCTATTAAATATCAAATGCAGAAAGCAAAATCTCAGTTTTTTTTTTGAAATTTGCAGCATCAAACATAAACCATACATTTTTATATGAAGAGAAATCTCCTTTCGTTGCTGCTCGTCTGTGCAGCTTTTTTTCAGATTTATCCACTTTCGCTGCGTGCAGCTCACACAGCACCTGCACCCGTCACTACCGAGGCACTGCACGAAATGCAGCAAAAACGTTTTGCACTTTACGGGGTGGCGTTCTATAACCTGGAGAACCTGTTCGACACCATTCACGATGCCGGCAAAAACGACTACGAGTTTCTGCCCAACGGCCGCAACAAATGGGGAAAAATGAAATACGAGGCCAAACTGCACAACATGGCCCGCGTACTCAGCGAACTCTGCACCGACAAACTGCCCATGGGACCGGCCGTTATCGGACTTTCGGAAATCGAAAATCACCGCGTACTCGAGGATTTGCTCAAACAGCCGGCATTGGCTAAGCGTGGCTACAAGTATGTCGACATTGCCGGACCCGACCGCCGAGGCATTGAGTGTGCCTTCTTCTACAATCCCCGTCTTTTCAAACTCGAAAGCAGCATGCTCGTGCCTTTTTACTATGCACCCGATGGCAAGATCGACAGCCCGCTGCTCGGTTTCTACACCGACGAAAACGGCAAAGTGCGTGCTTACAACGAACTGAAGGGCGACACCACTTACATTACGCGTGGTTTCCTCGTGATGGAGGGTTTGCTCGGTGGCGACAAAACTTTCTGCATCGTGAACCACTGGCCCTCGCGTGCTGCCGGCGACGAAATTCGCCAACGTGCCGGATTCCAACTGCGTCAACTCACCGATGCGCTGCTGAAACAGGAACCCGAAGCTAAAATCATTGTCATGGGCGACATGAACGACGACCCGGGCAACAAGAGCATGACCGAACAGCTGGGCTGCTTTGCGGAACAAAAGGAGGTGAAGTCGGCCAACGATTTCTACAATCCTTGGTACAACACGCTCTACAAGGTGGGTCAGGGTACGCTGCTTTACAACGGTGCCTGGAACCTTTTTGACCAAATCGTAATGAACGGCAACCTGGTAGGCAAAGACCGCTCCACGCTGAAATATTACCAGCACGCCATTTTCATGCGCGACTACCTGTTCCAGCAGGAGGGCCGCTACAAGGGAAACCCCTTGCGTACGCATGCCGGCGGTGTATGGCTCAATGGCTTCTCCGACCACTTGCCTGTACAAATTTACCTGGTGAAAGAGGTGAAATAACCGGGCTGCATTGATTCAGCGGTAAACGAACAAAATCCCCGACAGTTCCAATGCGAACTGTCGGGGATTTTTATATCATTTCCTTCAAAGAGAAAAAGCTGCACGGATTAGTACTTGTGGCCCTTTCCCTGCATTTCGTTGCGCGTAATGCCGGTGAGGTCGATGGCACGCCACGCATACACAATGTAGGCCAGTACAAAGGGGATAATCAGGCTGACGGCGGCCATGGTGCTGAGCGTAAATTCGCTGGAGCAGCTATTGGCCAAACAGAGCGATGACTGGGGGTCGGCAAGCGAGGGATAGTAGGCCGTGTGGTTCAGACCGGCGCAAAGCAGCAGGGCCAACACGGTGAACACGGTGCCTGCACCGGTAAACCAAATGCCGCGCACATGGGTGGCCGACAGCAGGGTGCGGACAATGCCGGTGAGCACTAACACTACGCCGAGCAGGAACAGCGCCAATACCCAGGGCAGGGCCAGCAGATTATGCAGGTATTTGCCGCTTTCGGGGGCAAACTGGCTGGTGGCGGGGTCGTAGGTCAAACCGGTGGCGGTGAGCAGATAGCCGACAAAGGCGAGGAAAAGGAGGAGGAAGGGCACGGTGTCGACCATGATCATGCGGCGCAAACGCTGGCGCAGGCTGTCGTCGTTGATATTGTTGATGAGATACAGACTGCCGAGTATGCGCGAAAGGAAAAAGACGGCAAGACCTAATACGAGGTTCCATACGTTGCCAAGGGCTTCAAGGCCGTGCCAGGCATTGGCCCAGGTGCTGATAACAGGCGAAAAACTTTGCACATCGGCCGAGGCCATGGCTTCGCGGTTCACCACAAATTCGGCACCGGTGAAGAAGGTGCCGACAGCGGCTCCCAACACGAAGGGGCCGACAAATCCGTTGAACACGAGGAAAGCGCGATACGCGGTGCGACCGAGCACATTGCCGCTTTTCGACTGAAATTCGTAGGCCACGGCTTGCAGCACAAAACTGACGAGCAGCAGCATCCACACCCAGTAGGCACCGCCGAAGCTGGTGCTGTAGAACAGGGGGAAGGAGGCGAAAAAGGCTCCGCCAAAGGTGACGAGGGTGGTAAAGGTGAATTCCCACTTACGTCCGGTGGAATTGACAATCATGGTACGTTCGGTTTCGTCGCGTCCCACTTGGAATATCAGGTTATTGGCGCCCTGAACAAACATGAGGAACACGAGCAGACCGCCCAATAACGACACTAAGAACCACCAGTATTGCTGAAGGAATGTATAGGTTATCATGTAATTTCGGTGAATAGGGGTTGGGGGAATGTTAGGCTTCGTGTTTGCTGATGGCGCGAGTCATAATGCGCACTTCGGCCACAAGGAGCACGGTAAAGATGATGAGGAAGAGGAAGAAGGTGGTCATGACGCTGGTGGGCGACAACTGCGACACGGCAGCTCCAACGGGGAGCAGGTCCTGAATGGCCCAGGGCTGACGGCCTACTTCGGCTACAATCCATCCGGCTTGTCCGGCTACATAAACCATGGGCACGGCGGCTATGCCCAGCCAGTGCATCCAGCGAGTGCGTTCGAGGGTGCCGCGGTGCTGCATCCACCAGGCCACGATGAGGAAGAGGAAGAGGAAACTGCCGAGCCCTACCATGAGGCGGAAACTCCAGTAGACCATGGGTACGGGGGGCACGAGTTCTTCCTTCGACTTCAAATAGCCGTAGCCGAAATAGGGCATGTGTTCCTCAAGTTCGGCGCGTGCCTTGGCGGCTTGTTCGGGGTTCGACTGGTGATGGGCGCGGAAGTCGGCAAAGGCGGCAATCGCCTTGCGTCCACGGGCTATTTTTTCGTCGGCCGAGGGGTGTACGGTGCCGTCGGGGTGGGTGTAGCCGTTGAGCAGGTTGTCAATGCCGGGCACATAGCCGTCGATGTCGTGTGTAGCGAGTACAGAGAGTACACCGGGCACTTCAATACCGGGCACAATGGAGAAGGGGGCGCGCTGTCCGCCTTCGTGCAAACCTTCGGCTGCAGCGAGTTTCATGGGCTGTTCGCGGGCAATGTTCACACCGCTCTTGTCGCCGGTTCCCATTACGACGAGGGTGGCGAAAAGGCCGGTAATGCTGGCCACCTTAATCGAGGCAAGGGCCATGCGCTGATTGCGTTTTTTGAGCAGGAACCAGCAGCTTACGCCGACCACAAATACGGCTCCGGTCATCCAGCCGCTCGACACGGTATGGAAGAACTTGACTACGGCTGTGGGCGAAAAGGCTACGGCCATGAAATCGACCATTTCGTTGCGCACGGTCACGGGGTTGAACTCCATGCCGACGGGGTGCTGCATCCAGGCGTTGGCCACCAGAATCCACCAGGCTGAAATGGTGGCACCGATGCCGGTGAGCCAAGTTGAGGCGAGGTGGAAACCGCGACTTACTTTTTGCCAGCCAAAGAACATGACGGCAATAAAGGTGGCTTCCATGAAGAAGGCGAGGATGCCTTCGATGGCAAGGGGGGCACCGAAGATGTCGCCCACGAACCAGGAATAGTTGCTCCAGTTGGTTCCGAACTCGAATTCAAGAATCAAGCCGGTGGCTACGCCTACGGCAAAGTTAATGCCGAAGAGTTTCATCCAGAACTGGGCGGTACGTTTCCAAAATTCATCTCCCTTCACATAGTAAAGGGTTTCCATGATACCCATAATGAGGGCCAGCCCCAACGTAAGGGGCACAAACAGCCAGTGATAGCAGGCTGTGAGCGCAAACTGCGCGCGCGACCAGTCGATGGTTGCGGGATCGAGAATGCTGAGTAACTGCATACTGAAAATAAGGATTTAAGGGGTTCGAGAAATGGGGGATTTACGGGCAAGCGAACGGCCTGATTAACGCAGCAGTTCGGCTCCTACGGTTTCGCTTTTCTGTTCGTCGGTGAGGCCGCCTAACTGGGGCTGAAAAAAGAACAGCCGCAATATGGCAAACATCACAAACAGCTTGATGAGTATCAAAATCCATAGCGTGCGCCCCCAGGTCATGGCGCGAAATCCGTCGCGATAAAAGCGCCATACACTTTGAATAAGGTTTAGGGGATTATTCATGCACGCAAATTTAATTATTCTCACAAAAAAAACGCACCTTCCGCAGGGTTTTTGTCCTGCTGAAGGTGCGTTTTTTGTATCTGTTTGAATATGCTGTTTGATTTTTGCAACTCGCTGTCGAAAAACAAAAATCAGAACAGGGAGCGTGTCACGGGCTTTAGTAACCGCCGCCTTGCTGCATGGCCAGAAAGCGTTCGACGCCCTGGCGAATGGAGGCCAAGCCGAAGCGTGTGGGGTCGACTTCGGAAAGGGGTATCCATTGGGCGTTGGTGGCATCGTCGCGGGCGGAAATGCTTTGCAAACTGGCTACGCGACACAGGAAAAAAGCATCGGACGTGTGAACCACATGACCACAGAAGGGATAGGTGTTGGGAAAGGAAAACAGAAATTCATAGGCCACTACATCGGCTCCTACTTCTTCCTGCACCTCGCGCACCAACCCTTGGGTGATGCTTTCTCCGGGGTCGACAAAGCCACCCGGCAAATCGAGCGTTCCTTTGGCCGGCTGACGGTCGCGCACCACGCAGAGCAACTCGCCTTGTTCGTTGAGAATAATGGCTACGGTTGCTGCGGCTGCATTGGCATAATACACAAAGCCGCACTGCATACAGCGTTTGCTGTAGGCATCGTTTTCGCGGAAATGGGCATTTCCGCACTGCGGACAGTACTTAAAATCGGCTAAAGGGTGCATAATTCTTCGGGTTACTGTTTGCAAATGACCGGGCTGCTACGGGGGCTGCCCTGGCTCGTGATTGGGCTGGTTATTGGGCAGCAGATTCAGCCGGTGCGTCGCCGGTATGTTTTTTGCGCGGACGGCGACGGCGACGTTTGCGTTTCGACACAGGTTGTGCCTCGTCGGCTGGGTCGGCTTTTACCTCTGCCGACTGCATGGCTTCGGCATTGGCCGATTTTGCAGCACGGTTTGGGTCGGCATTTTGCGACTTAGGCTTTTGCGGTTTCGGCTGCTGTTCGTGCTGTGGGGTGTCTTTGGCGTTCACCTCATCGGTCGGGGTAGCCTGGCCGTTTTTGTTTATATTGCCACGCGAACGGCGCGACTTGTTTCGTTTGCGTCGGGCCTGTTCTTTGGCCTTTTCCTCGCTATCGCCCCACTCGTCTTCGGCTTCCGATTCGCTGATTTGGGGTTGTTCCAAGTGTTCCATGCCAAACACAAAATCGTCGAGCGTCAAATGGCGCATTTGGGGCAGAGGTGTTTCGTCGCTAAAAGCTGCGGCTTGTGCCTGTTTTTCCTCAATGGCATCCGCTTCGTCTGCTTCCTCCGCTTCGTCTGCTTCGTCCGTTTCAACTGCGTCAAGGGCGGGAGCAGCGATTTCTGCATGCACTGATTGAACGGCTGAATCCAAGTCGAGTTCTACGTTGGCCTCTGCGTCGACTGCGTCAAGGGCGGGAGCAGCGATTTCTGCATGCACTGATTGAACGGCTGAGTCCAAGTCGAGTTCTACGCTGGCCTC
>Kit_p1__coassemble_671_pt1 | contig 13939 bp, 9 predicted proteins | sample Kit_p1__metabat2_high_PE_008 | metagenome-assembled genome bin Kit_p1 | reverse complement strand
TGGACTGCGTCATCGAAACGCCGCAGTTCGTCTATATCTTTGAGTTCAAGCTCGACGGCACGGCGGCGGGGGCGTTGCAGCAGATTGAGGACAAAGGCTATGCGCGCGAGTACGAGGCGGATGCGCGACCGGTTCATAAAATTGGCGTGAACTTTTCATCGGAAACGGGAACCATCGAGGAATGGGCGTGTGCGGAATAGGTTTGCAGCAGTGAAATGCAGTTCGAAACTAAAGAGTTTAGCTGTTAAAGGAATATCAAGTCATCCAATGTAAACATTCCCCCCCCCCCCGGTTTGTTGAATAATAATAAGCCCCGATACAGGTTTCACATTATGAGGTGTGAAACTTGTATCGGGGCTTATGTGTTTTTGCTAACTTACAGTTTCCGTTTGGCACTGCGCAACGAGTTGGTCACTACGCTGACACTGCTGAAGGCCATGGCTGCACCGGCAATCATGGGGCTGAGCATGAAACCGCAGAGAGGGTAGAGGATACCGGCTGCAATGGGCACACTGATGACATTGTAAAAGAATGCCCAGAACAGATTTTGGCGAATCGTGCCTACCGTTTGATGCGACAAACGAATGGCCTGCGGCAGACGCATGAGATCGGACGAAAGAATGGTGAGCATAGAGGTTTCGATGGCAATGTCGCTACCACGCCCCATAGCCACACTGAGGTCGGCCTGAGCCAAAGCTGCACTGTCGTTGATGCCGTCGCCCACCATGGCTACAGTCAGTCCGCTGTGTTGTAAGCGGCGTACAAAGGCAGCCTTGTCGGCTGGCAACAGACGCGCGGCATATTGTCCGGCACCCACGCGGCGTGCCACTTCAGCCGCAGTGGTTTCATTGTCGCCCGTCAGTATGCAGGTGCGTATGCCCATTTTGTGTAATTCGGCCACGGCAGCTGCCGATGAACTCTTGATTTCGTCACACAAGGCAATGAGTGCCACAATGGTCGTTTCGTTGGCCACCGCCACAATGGAATAAGCCTTTTCCTGCCAGGCCGCCATGCGTTCGGCTACTTCGGCGGGAAACTCTTTCTGCATTTCGCGCATCCAGCTGACGCTGCCACTGTAATAGGTGTGCGTCCCGATGCAGCCCGTAAGTCCCTTGCCCGGTGTGGCACTGAAGCGAAACACCGGCATACGCTGTTCGGCTGAAAAATAGCGGCAAATGGCATCGCTTAGCGGATGGGTAGACAGGTGTTCGAGCGAATGGATAACAGCCGGAATGTTGTTTTGGTCGTGAATCAAAGCCTCGACCACTTCGGGGTGTCCCTGCGTGATGGTGCCGGTTTTGTCGAACACCACAATGTCGACTTTACGCGCCACTTCCAAGCTCGCAGCATCCTTTATCAGCACGCCGATGTCGGCTCCGCGTCCCACACCCACAATGATGGCCGTGGGGGTGGCCAATCCCAACGAACAAGGGCAAGCCACAACCAGTACCGAAACCAAAGCTACCAGCCCATGGGTGAAACCATGGGTCGGCGACAAAATAATCCATGCCACAAAGCTCAACAAGGCCAAACAAATGATGACGGGCACGAAAATAGCTGCAATGCGGTCAACCAAAGCCTGCACAGGCACTTTCGAACTTTGCGCATCGCGCACGAGGCGCACAATTTGCGACAGCGTGGTGTCGGCCCCCACACGGCTTGCCACATAGCAAAGGGTACCGTTTTTATTGATGGTTCCGGCCAGAAGCGAGGAACCCACTTCTTTCACAACCGGAATGGGTTCACCGCTGAGCATACTTTCATCTACATACGATTGTCCGCTGATTACCTCGCCATCCACAGCAATGCGGTCGCCGGGTCGAGCCAGCAGTTTGTCGCCCACCTTTACCTCGGCCCGTGGTTTCATCACTTCTGTGCCGTCGGGCATAACCAGTACCACTTGGTCGGGCTGCAAATTCATGAGTCGGCGCAGGGTAGCAGTAGTGCGGTTTTTGGCACGGGCTTCGAGCATACGGCCCAGCAGAATGAAGGCGGTGATGACACCGGCTGAGTCGAAGTAAAGATGCGGTTCGATGCCATGCGCCAGGAAAAAGTGAGGAAAAAACAAATTGAAACAGCTATACAGAAAAGCCACAAAGGTGCTGAGCGCTACGAGAGTGTCCATGTTCGACGTGCCGTAGCGCAAAAGGCGCAGGGCATTGCGGTAAAATTCGCCGCCAAACTCGTAGAGCGAATAACCGGCCAGCACCATGAGCACGATGCCTTGACCAGGAAAAATGTCGGGCAACATGCTGAGTACCAATAGCGGAACGGCCACAATCAGCGCACCATAGGCATGGCGGCGCAGTTCGGCATAGCGGCTGCGGGTGGCAGCAGCAGCACGTTGGGCTTCGGCTTCGAAATCGGGCATTTGTGCAGACGCAGCAGTTGCCGTTTCGCCGGCAGTTTCCGGGTTGTTTGCGTCAGCGTGTGCCAAAGTTTCGGGCGATGGCGTAGCAGTTTCGGGCGATGGCGCATCAGCCACAATGAGTTCAAAGCCCATGCGCCCGACGGCATTTTGCAAGTCGATGGGGTTACACTGGGTTTCGTCGTAGGTGACGTTTGCCATGTTCAACGGCAGATTCACAGCCACTTCGGTAACTCCCGGCACGGAGCGTAAGGCTTTATCGACGTGGGCCGAACACGATGCACAGCTCATGCCGACCACAGGAAAGTTTCGAGTTGTCATGGGATGTATGAAAAGGTAAATTGGGAAATATGACGTAGCTGTTGAAACACAATCCGATGGGATGATTCAGCAGCTACGTCGTTGAACATACACATAAGGTGCAGTTTTATGGATTAAGGCAATCAAGCCCGGCGGCTGAGGATTTTGCGCGTAAGGGCGCGGCGCACGGGTTCGTCGTAGCACTTAAGCAGAATCCAGGCCAGGAGCACATTGCCCAGAACCACGCCGACGCTGACAAGCTGGGTGTTGGCCCAGGCGGTGCGTCCGCTTTGCATCATCCAATAGTAGAACAGATACATAAAGGGGTAATGCACCATGTAGAGGGGAAAGGACAGGTCGCCGAGGGTTTTACACACCAAGGTCGAAAAGCGGTCGGTGGTGCGGCCCGAGGCTGCCAGCACGATAATGAGGGGAAAAACTGCGATGAGGCACGAAAATTCGAACAGACCATTCAGGCTGAACTGCGCGGTGCATCCTAAAAAGGGAACGATGAACAGCGCAAAAAGCAAGGCTGAACAGAGCCAAAAGGCACCGCGTACGACCAACGGACGGTGTACGCGCGACAGCAACAAACCCATGCTGAAGGGGAAGAGCATGCGCAGCAAACCGCCGAAAAAGTTGACCGTGTCGAGCGTCCAGCCCACGCCGATGCTGCCATAGCCCGATACGTTCAAGCAGGCAAACAGTCCCATCATGATGCCTAAAAATGCGACCCAAAGGCTCAGCACGCGCGTGCTGAAACGACGAAGTACCAGGGCATAGAGCACATTGCCGATGTATTCAAAAAAGAGCGACCATGTGGGTCCGTTGAGGGGAAACATCTCGCCATTGCCGCGCACTTCGTAGCCGCAGCCGGGCAGGGCGGGAATCATGAACATGGCCATGAGCAGTGCCCACATCACGGCCGATAGGGCCATGTGTGTGCCGTCCCACTGCTGACTGCCTTGCAACACAAAGGTGATGACACCCAGTACCGCCCCCATCAGTACCATGGGGTGCAGACGCACCAAACGGCGTAGGGCAAAGTTTTTGAGTGTGAAGGTGCTTTGCCAGCGGCTGTCGTAGGCATAGGCAATGACAAAACCTGAGAGCATGAAGAAGAAATCGACGGCCAGATAACCGTGGTTCATGCCTTCGATGAGGGGCGCACCCGATGAAAAGGCGTAACCTTCGAACACATGATAAATAACAACCAACAGGGCGGCTACACCGCGCAAACCATCGAGCAGTTCGTAATGCGGCTTGCTATCGGCGTACGAGGCTGACGAACGTAGGGGGGTGGAGGTGGTGACAGACATAACTTATGTAAAAAATGATTGTGAGTTTACTCAGAGCATGTAGGAGCTGACCCGAGTGTATCAGTCAGACCGCTTTCATTGCCGTAGGCATCAACCGCCGTAACCACATAGCGGCTGTGTTTGAGTGCCGGAAAGGTTAGCAGTTTTTCAAACCGCGTGGTTTGCAAACGGGTGGCCAGCAAGGCATCGCCATAACGCGCGTCGATACGGTACACATTATAATATACCGGCGTGTCATCGCTTACGGGTTTCCATTGCAGCAGCAAGCGGTTGCCCTGTATGCGCTGTTCGACAACGGGCGATGCCGGAGGCACGCTGTCAATCCACGTCATAGGAGGCACCAGTGCCGGAGTGGCATAGAAACTGTTGCGCAACCAATGGTACAGGTTCTTTTCGTTGTTTACCAAAAAGCGAGCACGGAAAAAGGCTTGTCCGTGAAGGCCAATGTGGCGTGCCACGTTCATCTGTCGTCTGACGGTGAGTAGCGGCCAGTTCTTTTCGCCCGGATTGAGAAAATAAATGCCCAAACCGGGTACGACCATGCGTCCGGACGTATTTTCGTTCCAATCGGCCAGGAAGGGGTAGTAATGGTTGCCGTCGAAGTACATCATCGGGAACAGACAGTCCATCCAGCCCTGCTTCAGCCAGTATTGGGCGTCCTGAAATACCGCATCGCGCGCATTCCAGCCCATGGACGAATAGCGCGACAAGTCGGCATACTTTCCTACCGGCGAACAGCTGAGTTTTACCCACGGCCGTATGGCACGCACCGTGTCGTGAATGGCCTGTACGCAGCGGTTTACATTGGCTCTGCGCCATTCGGCTTTCGGTTGTCCCTTGCCGTAGCGTTGGTACGAGCGGTTATCGGTGAAAGGAATGCCCTTTTCGGGGTAGCGGATGTAGTCGAGGTGAATGCCATCTACCCCGTAGCGACGTACGATTTCGCCACAGAGCCGCGCCAAATAAGGAGCCGTTTCGGGCACCCCGGGGTCCATGTACCACTGGTCGGCCGCACGCACGCAGAGTTCGGGATGCTTTTGAGGCAAGGCGCGACGGCCCAACTTCATGGCCACAGCCGCCTTACAGATGGGAAAGGAAACCACCCAGGCATGACACTCCATGCCGCGTTTGTGACATTCGGCCACGGCCAATGCCAAGGGGTCGAACAAAGGCGCACGTCCGGGAGTGCCGGTGAACACACCGTCCCAGGGTTCCAGTTCGGAAGGATAGGCCGTGGTGCCACGCAAGCGGGCTTGAAACAGCACCGTGTTGATGCCCACGGCATGTAGCTGCTCAATGAGTTGGCAGAGTTCGCGCTGCTGTTTCCGGCTCTGTTCGGGGGTAGTGGCTGCATGTTGCGGCCAGTCGAGCCCCATGAGCGTGGTGAGCCAAACGGCACGTACTTCGCGGGGGATTTGTGCCGAAACTGCGGAGTGGGCAGATTGGGCGGAGAGGGTGAATACGCTGAACCATTGGAGAATGAACAGCGCAAAGCAGTTTTTAATCATAATTCGGGTAGAAATATCGTGAGGATACGCCAGCCGTTTAGCCATGTAGGGGTGCGTAGGAAAGATGGAGGCGATATTTGATGAACGCATTTCCTATTTAACAAATATCCTAATAAATATAACACGAAACAGTTGGCTGCTTCTCTGATTCCGGGGCGAACACAGCATTGCGGAAACCTATATTGTGCTGATTTTGAAAGCGCTGATTATCAGTAGTTCCGAAATTGTGTAAACTAGCTCGGAACTAATTTGAACAAGCTCGGAACTAATTTGAACAAGCTCGGAACTAATTCGGACAGGCTCGGAACTAAATTCAAGAATCGCGGAATAAATTTTCACGAAGCGCCGCTCCGTGATTGCAGCGACCCCAATTCGCAGGCTTATCAAGGTGTGGATTTTGGGTTAATTTAACCTTTAAAGGCCGTAGGCCGTAACGTTTTCGGTTGAACCCAGCCACAGAGGGCTACAGGGGTTAGGGGCGCAGCAAATTGTAGAGTGCCTGCACCATGCCACGGGGAATGCCGAGCGAAAGTGCCTTGTCAAGGTCACGGCGAGCACCCGACTTATCGTTGAGTTTAATGAGCGTACGGGCGCGTTCCACATATAGGTTGCCATCTTTCGGTTGCAGGGCAATGAGCTGGTCGTAGTCGGCCTTGGCCGGAGCCGTCATGCCGAGTTCCAGGTGCAGGGCCGCACGCGTAAGGAGCGCATCCTCATGCGTGGGGTTTGCCGAAACAATGCGGTTCAAGGTGTTGAGCGCTTCCTTGGGCTGCCCCATTTTTTGCAGTATCAGAGCTTCAATTATTTGGGCATTTACGTTTTGGGGCTGTGCCTGCAGCAGACGGTGAATGTCGGCGCGCGCCTCGACGTAGCGGTGCGCCCGGTATTGGGCAGCAGCTCTGACGAAAAGCGCCTTCAGCTGTAAGTCGGGGTCAATTTGTTTCAGCGCATCGTTGTTCATCAGCACTTCGGCATCGACCACAGCTTCGCGTGCATTGCCCAGTTCCAGGTTGATTTCGGCTCGCGCCAAGCGTGCATCGTAGTAGTTGGGTAATTCCTTGATCAATTCGTTGAGCTGCTTGAGTGCCGGCAGGTATTGCGCCCTGGCCCGACTGATTTGCGCCAGATTATAGCGCACCACATGATTGCCCGGCGCATGCGGACGCAGCTTCAAGGCCTGGGTGAAATAGTTTTCGGCTTCGGTGAGCGAATCAGTGTGGAGTGCGTTGAAGGCGCGGCGCAAGTGGTCGACATAGAGCAAAGAGTCGGCACGCAGGCGTTCGGCCATGCCGTTTTCTTCCTTGTAGTCGTCGATGGTTTTGTTGCGCACGTTTCCGCCACGGTCCAGTTCGATGACGGTTTGCGCTTGTACTGCCTGTGGCAAAATGCACAGCACGGAAAGACAGAAAAACGTGAAAAGGCTTCGCATAAATTGATAAAAATAATTTGCCCGACGCCCCTTGCATGAGGGCACCGGGCAAATAGGGTTGTCGTATGACTTGCGGGGGCATTACGCTGGTGTTCGGAAACCAAAATTACAGCACACCGCCCCTTTCAAAAAAAGCAGTTTGTTGGTTCAACAACCGGTTTGAAAGTTCGTAAGTGGCCGCCGTTTACTTTTCCTTTTTCTTTTCGTAAACGATGGCATCAATCACAGCCACAGCCGTGACATTGACAATGTCGCGTACCGAACTTTCGAAGTCGGTGAAGTGAATGGGTTTGTTCAGACCCATCTGGATGGGGCCTACCACTTCGCCATCGTCGACCATAGCCTTCACCATTTTGTACGACGAGTTGGCAGCCGAAAGGTTCGGATAGATGAGCGTGTTGACGTCCAAGCCCTTGAGGCGGTTGAACGGATACTTTTCGTCGCGCAAATCCTTGTCCATGGCAAAGTTCAACTGCATTTCGCCGTCGATGGCCAAGTCGGGGAGTTCGTTGTGTAGGCGCTTGATGACGTGCTGCATACGCTCGGCGCTGCCCTCGGTGTCGGTACCGAAGTTCGAGTACGACAGCATGGCGATGGCCGGTGTACGGTTGAAGAAACGAGCTGTTTCGGCCGAAAGGCGGGCAATGTCGTAAAGTGCTTCCTCGTCGGGGTGACGGTTGATGAGTGTATCGGCCACGAAGAGGATACCCTTTTTCGAGTTGATGAGGTGCATGGTACCGAAGTGCTTGTAGCCCTCGCGAATGCCGATTACCTCGTTGGCCACCTTGATGGTGTTAGAGTATTTGGTGTACAAGCCCGTGATGAAGGCATCGGCCTCGCCCGTTTCAACCATCATCATACCAAAATAGTTACGCTCGTACATTTTGTCCTCAGCCTCCTGCGGCGTGTAGCCCTTACGCTCCATTTTTTGTGCAAAAAGGCGTGCGTAGCGGTGGCGGCGTTCGTTTTGCGAATCGTTGCGCAGGTTCAGAATTTCGATACCGTCGAGGTTCAGTTTCAAATCCTCGGCAATATGGCGAATCTGCACATCGTTGCCCAAAAGGATGGGGTGGCAGAATCCCTCTTCCTTGGCGCGTACAGCCGCTTCGAGCATGGTGGGGTGCGTGCCTTCGGCAAATACCACACGCTTCGGGTTTGAACGAGCCGTGTCGTAGAGGTTTTGCGTAAACTTGGTTTCCTGACCCATCAGCTCGCGCAAGCTTTGGCGATATTCGCGCCAGTCCTCAATGGGTTTGCGAGCCACACCGCTGTCCATAGCCGCCTTAGCCACAGCCATCGACACCTCGGTGATGAGGCGCGGATCGACGGGTTTCGGAATGAAGTAGTCGGGGCCGAAGGTGAAGTTGCGCACATGGTAGGCGCGGTTCACGATGTCGGGCACCGGACGGCGTGCCAGTTCGGCAATGGCGCGGGCAGCAGCCATTTTCATTTCCTCGTTGATGGCACTGGCAGCCGTGTCGAGTGCACCACGGAAAATGTAGGGGAAACCGATAACGTTGTTAATCTGGTTCGGATAGTCGGTACGTCCGGTACTCATGAGCACGTCGGGGCGTGCAGCCATGGCATCTTCGTACGAAATTTCGGGCACGGGGTTGGCCAAGGCAAAGATGATGGGGTTCGAAGCCATGGAGCGTACCATGTCCTGCGTCAGCACGTTGCCTTTCGACAGACCTACGAACACGTCGGCCTCGCGCATGGCATCGGCCAGGGTGTGCACGTCGGTGCGTTGCGTGGCAAATTCGCGTTTTTGTTCGTTCAATCCTTCGCGGTCGGTTGTGATAACGCCTTTCGAGTCGAGCATCACCACATTTTCCTTGCGTGCGCCGAAGGCACAGTAAAGGCGCGTACACGAAATGGCAGCAGCACCGGCACCATTGATAACGATGCGGGCATCTTCAATTTTTTTGCCAGCCACCATGAGTGCGTTAATCAGTCCGGCAGCCGAGATGATGGCCGTGCCGTGCTGGTCGTCGTGCATGACGGGAATGTCGAGTTCTTCTTTCAGACGCTGCTCAATTTCGAAGCATTCGGGAGCTTTGATGTCCTCCAGATTGATACCACCGAAAGTAGGAGCAATGGCCTTGACGGCAGCGATGAACTTTTCGGGGTCCTTTTCGTTTACCTCAATGTCGAAAGCATCGACACCGGCATATATTTTGAACAGAAGGCTCTTACCTTCCATGACGGGTTTACCGCTCATGGCGCCAATATCGCCTAAACCCAATACAGCCGTACCGTTTGAAATCACGGCAACCAGGTTTCCCTTATTGGTGTAACGATAGGCATCGTGCGGGTTTTTCTGAATTTCCAAACAAGGTTCGGCCACACCCGGCGAATAAGCCAGCGACAAATCAGTTTGCGTGCGATACGGCTTGGTAGGCACTACTTCAATTTTGCCCGGCTTACCCATTTCGTGGTAATGCAGTGCAGCCTCTTTAGTTATTTTGACCATGGAGTTTTATTTTAGTGTTGGTTAGAATACGTGTGAAAAAATGTGTGGAACGCACACTATGCAGCGTGTGACTCTGGGTAAAAATCGTCATGCCCATCACCCGAAGTAGGGGTAAGTGCCGTTCATCTCTGCAAAATTACACATTATATTTTTGTTGTCGCACACGCTATCGCGGCTTTTTGTATCAGGCAATATTCAAATTGAGTTAAAATAAAGCTATTGGTTGCCCACCTTACCCGATACATAGCTACAAAATAGGAAAAATACCATGAAATCGCACACAATTTAAAGATGTGTGCCAAGAATTGATTATCTTTGCCGCAGAAAATCATTAAGAACCTTTGGGCATTTGGCAAGTGAGGCTTTTCATCCTTTTCGATATGATTAAAACAGGAAAGAAAGGTCTGCCAGCCAGATACTTCGGGCAGGATGCACCAAATCCCAATCAAAGGGGTTCGAAACCTAATTGTCAATACAGCATACAGACATGAGCGAACAACTTAAAAAAATCAAGCAGTTGGTCGAACTTCGCCAGAAAGCCCGTTTGGGTGGTGGCGAAAAGGCTATCGAAAAACAGCACGCTAAAGGCAAAGCCACTGCTCGCGAGCGCATTGAGCTTTTGCTCGATAAAGGCTCATTCGAAGAAATGGATATGTTCAAACTCCACCGTTGCCACAACTTCGGCATGGAGAAAAAGCAATTCCTTGGCGATGGCGTAGTGGCCGGTAGCGGTACTATCAATGGCCGACTGGTATATGTGTTTGCACAGGACTTCACCGTGAATGGTGGTTCACTTTCTGAAACCATGGCACAGAAAATCTGTAAGGTCATGGATCAGAGTATGAAAATGGGTGCACCCTGCATCGGTTTGAACGACTCGGGTGGCGCACGTATTCAGGAAGGTATCAACGCACTGGCCGGCTTTGGCGAAATTTTCCAGCGCAACATTGAAGCTTCGGGCGTAGTTCCCCAAATTTCGGGTATCTGCGGACCTTGTGCCGGTGGTGCCGTTTATTCGCCTGCACTCACTGACTTTGTCGTGATGCTCGAAGGCGTAAGCTATATGTTCCTTACCGGTCCGAAGGTGGTGAAAACCGTGACGGGCGAGGATGTGACGCAGGAAGACCTGGGTGGTGCCGGCGTTCACTCAACGAAGAGCGGTGTTTGCCACTTCACGGCTAAGACCGAGGAAGAGTTTGCACAGCTCATCCGCCGTTTGCTCTCGTACATTCCGCAGAACAACATGGAGCACGCTCCGCGCATTGAATGCACGGACCCCATCGACCGCAAGGAAGATTCGCTCAACGAAATCATCCCCGATAACCCCAACATGGCTTACGACATGTACAAGGTGATTGGTGCCGTTGTCGACAATGGCGAGTTCATGGAAGTGCAGCGCAACTTTGCCCGCAACATCATTATCGGTTTTGCCCGCTTCAATGGTCAGAGCGTAGGTATCGTTGCCAACCAACCCAGCGTTTACGCCGGTGTGCTCGACTGCAACGCATCGCGCAAGGCTGCCCGCTTCGTACGTTTCTGCGACTGCTTCAATATTCCCATCGTATCGCTCGTCGACGTGCCGGGCTTCCTCCCCGGAACGGGTCAGGAATACAATGCCGTAATCGACCACGGTGCCAAACTGCTTTACGCTTACGGCGAAGCTACGGTGCCCAAGGTTACCGTTACGCTGCGTAAGAGCTATGGTGGTTCACACATCGTGATGGGCTGCAAGCAGCTCAAGGCCGACCTTAACTACGCATGGCCCTCGGCCGAAATCGCCGTAATGGGTGCATCGGGTGCTGTGGCTATTCTCGATGGTAAGGAAGCCAAGACGAAGGAAGACCCCAAGGCTTTCCTCGCCGAAAAGGAAAAGGAATACAACGACCTCTTTACCAACCCCTACAAGGCTGCCGAATATGGTTACGTCGACGACGTTATCGAACCGCGCAACACGCGTTTCCGCATTTGCCGCGCCTTGGCTCAGCTGGCTAACAAACGCGAAACGCGTCCGGCCAAGAAGCACGGAAACATTCCTTTGTAATATTCTGTGAAACGGTGAACGCTACCTTTGCGTGTGTTCACTCGTTTCTTATCCTATTTTGCTCAAACATCGACGTTTTATGCGCCTCATGCAGCCCGCCTTTGTTGGCCGCACTGCATGAGGAGCTTTCAAAACTCAGCGCATGAAAACTTTTCAATATAAACTCGGCGAGCAGACGCTGACCATTCGTCTCGACGAAAAGCAGGGTACCATTGCCGATTTCCTGGTTGACGGATGGCATCACCAACCGACCGACGCGGAAATGCCGGAATATGCTGCTGCCATTGCTTTGGCACTCATCGAACACGAAGTGGAAATCGTGCACGACGATGAGTCGGGCATCATCACCGTGGAACATCACCGTACGGGTTGGAACAACCCCTCGGATTTGATGAACCAGCTGCCTTAATTTTTGTAACTCCTTTTGCTTGTATCGCAAGGTAGGCAGTTTCTCAATCTCAATCCACCATTATTATTTCTTAATCTGCAATGAAACAATATAAATATACCATCAACGGTGCCCAGTTCGATGTAACTATCGACAGCATCGTGGGTTCAAAGGCTAAAGTCGAGGTAAACGGCATTCCCTTTGAAGTAGAAATGCAAGGTTCTTCACTCGTTGAAGAGGCTCTCCCCACTGTTTCCACTGAAGCTCCTGCTGCCGCTCCTGCCGCTGCTGCTCCCGCAGCTGCTGATGCTCCTGCTGCTGCTCCTGCTGCAACCAACGGTCCCGGTGCCGGCGCTCCCGTTAAGGCTCCGCTGCCCGGTGTGGTTACGAAGGTGCTCGTAGCTGCCGGTCAGGCTGTGAAGAAGGGCGAAACGGTGTTGGTGCTCGAAGCCATGAAAATGGAAAACAACATCACGGCCGAAACCGACGGTACCATTACGGGTATCTGTGTGGCTGCCGGCGACAGCGTAATGGAAGGTACTACTCTCCTTACCATTGGCTAATCGTTGGGTCTTGATTCGTACATAGAAATAAAAAAGCGGTGTAAGTGAATACACCGCTTTTTTTATGCGCAAGATTTTAAAATTTTACTTCTTCGTAGGGAATGTTGCCAAGGCGTGCAGCTCGTTTGCCAAAACCGCTCCGGTACATCTTGCCGGTGCGCAGCAGGTAAATTTTGTCGGCTCCGGCCAGCAGGAAAAGGTCGACGAATGATTTGAGATAAGTGCCCGTCGTTTCGTTGGTTGAAAAGTCCATGTGAACCACCTTGCCGGGAATGATGCGCACATAGTTGAAACGGCTGCTGATGGTTTCGAGAAACGAAACGCTGTCGGAGGTGACGAGTAGGAGTTTGCCGTGGTGATGTGCGCGGTACAGGCGGTCGGTTTCCTGTAAGCAGCGTTCAATGAGTTCCTGACGTGCTGCGCCTTCGAGGGTGGAGAAGCCCCCTTCTTTAAAGTCGCCCAGCAGCTGCTGGAAACGGAATACCATGGCTACATAGCCCGAATGAGGCTTGAGCGGTACGGCATCGATGGCTTGCTGAAGAAGTGGGGTGGGTTGGAACAGGTGATTGAAATTGTCGTGAAAGGCTTTGTCGTTCATCACCGTGTTCGAATACACATGTATTTGTTTGCCTTTGTGGCGTTTCAGCGTCTGACGCAGATACAGACTGTGCAGTTTCTGCTGCAAATGTACAGCCTGCAGCACTACGGGGTAAGCCTCGTTGCTGTTGTACGACAGTTCTTCGCTTTCGATGCGCCAGTCGATATGGGCGGGTTCAAAGTAGTCGGTGAGGTTAAACGGATAAACGTGGTGAATGCGGAAAGGAATGCAGTGGGTGCGGCAATAGCTATAGACGTTGACAATGCCGCGAATACGGTCGGAAAGTCCGCCATGCAGACAGCGCCCATCTACCATCATTACCACTTCGGTTTGGCTGATGCCACGTCGCGGCGACTCTGTTGAGTAATAACGTTGCAGCAAGGCTAATTCGCGCTTGTGGCATCCGGTTTGTGATGAGTAAATGTCGCGAATTCCCGATAAGTAACGTTTTATTTTTCGTAGTTTCATGCAAGGGGATAATTAGGGGAGAGCAAACGCTGCTATTAGATGATTTGTGACAGCTTTTGCACTTTGAAGTGGTAGATTAAGTTGATAACGCAAAATTAGCTTTAAAAATCTAATATTAAGCGGTTTGCCCCCTAAAAGTGGTTTGTCAACCGGCAAATAGCCTGACAATGCGAAGGAAACTACCCGATGAACAAGAAATAATTGATTTTTTTTGAAAAAAATGGACCGAAAATTTGGAGAGTTCAATAGAAAGCCTTAATTTTGCAGCCGTATTCAAGAAACAACAGAATACGCCCGTCAATTTTAGACATTGGGGTATGGTGTAATGGTAACACTGCAGATTCTGGTCCTGCCTTTTCTGGTTCGAGTCCGGATACCCCAACAAGTTTAGATTTTTAAGTTGTCTGCCTGTTTGGTAGATGGCGAATGATTGGGGTATGGTGTAATGGTAACACTGCAGATTCTGGTCCTGCCTTTTCTGGTT
>Kit_p1__coassemble_631_pt1 | contig 14673 bp, 8 predicted proteins | sample Kit_p1__metabat2_high_PE_008 | metagenome-assembled genome bin Kit_p1 | reverse complement strand
CACTTCTTGTCGCCTACTACGGTATCCGTCAGGGCATAAGCCAGGCTGCCGCTCTGGTATATGCCGCCGGTTGCGCTCTTCAGCACCTTGGCTGACTGGGCGGTACGGATTGTTCCGTCTTCGCCTTGAACGCTGGCTATGACCAGAAGCTGGCCTTCGGGAAGGCTGGATACATCTACAAGATGGCTGCCGAGGCTATCGGCCATACCGGTGACTTCCAGGCTGTCGGATTCGTGGATGATGCGGTATTTGTAGCCTGTGACTCCTGCGTCCTCACCCGATGACAATTGCATTGACAGCCACTTGGCGTTCACCATGTCTGCATCCAACTTGTAAGCATTGGGGGTATTCACGGTTTCGAACACAAGCGTGTCTTTGAAGGTGTAGGTGTGGGCATTGAATGCCTTGTCTACCAACTTCAAGGAGGCCAACTCCCAACGGCCTTGTACCGAGTCTTTGGGAAGGAGGTGTACCAGCTGATGGCGTTCCCACTTGGTTGCATCACCGGCAAAGAACGGGGTTTCGGAGTTGCGATGGGTGTAGCTGAAGGAGCGGGTGACCTCGCCGGTGGGGGTACGGAAGGTGTACTCGCAGTGACCTAAGCCGGAGATGTCGTCCTTGGCATAGAAGTTCAGCGTGACTTTCGTCGAGCCTTCATTGGCTGTGTCAGGCTCGGCATAGATATAAAGACGGCGACCGTCAATCTCAACGGCCGTGGTATCGGGATTGGACGTGGCGATGTATTGCGTCTTCACGCTGTCACTGCCGGTTGAGTCGTTAAACTCGATGTGGGTATGCGTGCCGGTGCCGTCCTGTATGTCGAGTTGTGACACGTAGTAATCGGCACTGGGATAGTAGTCCTTGATCAGGAAGTGGAAGTCGGCCTGCGTAGCATCGGCATTGACCGTGCCTGATTCGCTGAGAATCAACGGACTTTCTGCGGCTTGAAGCGTGGCCGTTATCTTTTCGATACGGGCATTGCCTTTAAGGCCGCAGCTGACCTTGAGGTGCTGGCACTTCTTGTCGCCTACTACGGTATCCGTCAGGGCATAAGCCAGGCTGCCGCTCTCCAAAATACCGCTACCGGCCGTTTTCTTAAATTTTGTTGATTTGGCCGTTTCGATTTTTCCGTTTTCGTCAAGAACATTTGCGATGACTATGAGTTCGCCATCAGGCAGTGACGAAATATCAACCTTTGCAGTTTGTGCATGGGCAAGTTGACGAACATTTACGTTTTCTGCCGATTGATTTCCAGTCCATACACCTGATATCTCTTTTCCACTTTTTTCGTGGATAACCCTGTATTTGAAACCGAAATGTTGGCTGCTTTCAGAAGAAAGGATGATGGAAAGCCACTTGGGGTCTTCCATATCAGCAAACAATTCATATTTCGACATGTCATTGTCAGGTTCGAATATCAGCGTCTCCAAGAAATTGTAGGTATATTCATTAAAAGCCTTGTCTCTGACGTTGATACTTGCCAAGCCCCAACGTCCGGGCACCGAACCTCGCGGCAGGATATGCACAATTTGGTAGTGTTCCCACACGGTTGGATCACCATCAAAGAATTCTGTATGAAAATTCCTGTGCTGATAATAGTAGTTGCCATGTATAACACCTTGCGGATCAATAAAATAATATTGACATGTTCCGAGTCCGGAAATATTGTCTCGCGCATAGAAATTTATCGTCACTTTGGTCTCCCCGTCCGGTGCTTCAGGATGAGTTGGCTCGGCATAAACGTAAATTCTATTCAAGTCGATTTCTGCGTGAAGTGTATCGGGATTTGAAGTTTGGATGAAAATCTTCTTTACAGGCTCGTGGTTTGGTGATTCTGAAAACCAAATTCTTGTATTTGTATTTGCTGAGTCGTAGATAGAGAGACTTGACACATAATAATTAGCTGTAGGAAGGAATTCTTTAATGGGGAAATTAAATTCAACTATATCGGTAGTAGGGTCGTAAACTCCATCATAGTCGACACTCTGGCTAAAACCTACTGCATCAGAAGAAATCCGTGCCACAACTCGACTTATTCCAACATTATCTGTTATTTTACAGGTGATTTTTAAATTTTTACAAGGCTTTTCCGCCAAAATCGTATCCGTAAGTTCGTAGTTCAAACTTCCGCTTTCATATTTGGGTGGATACAAATCTTCTAATGGATTGTCAATAAAGAAGTCCGTGACACAATCATTATGACCTTCATAACGTTCATTTCCCTGCAAATCATTTGTTGTGATATCTCCTGCAATCCAATGCCCGGCCTTAGAATATTTAGATATGATTACAGAACCTCTTAAAATATGATTATTACCACCTAACGGATTCATGTGAATATCATACAATTGAGTTTTCAATTCGCCATCATCCAGAAACTCCGGTGAGGTGATTCTGGTATATGCATGAGAAGCTCCGTCTTCGATATTCGGCATATCGTTTAGTTCAATCTCCAAGGTTAGCAGTTTGTCTTCTTCCGGTTTGCCATCGACAGTGATGCTGGCACGCTTAATCTTACCGGGGAAGTCGTAATCCGGCCAAAGGTTGAGCACTTCGAACGACAGGTGATCGGGTACCGTGGTTATGTAACGCACACCGTGCATAATGCGATCACGTATGAATTCGTATTTACCAACAGAACGCGACATCAGAATAGCTGGATTTTTAACATAATCTGCCACCGATTCTGCCATGTCTTCGTTAGGATTTTTTCCATGTGCATAGGCAGATACAAATTCGGTAGTTTTGGTGGTCGACCAGCCTTCAGGCGCATTAGGGTCTACGTACCATCCACCCAGTTCTATCCAGTCGGCCTTGATTTCCTCCGAAAACACGTGTTCCCAAAGGAAGTGAGTCTTTTCATGAAGAATGAGTCTTTGAGTAGCCAATTCCTGACTGTTTCCACCAAACGCTTTTTCCATAAACTCAATGTAGCCATTTTCTAACGTAGGCCATGCCACAGCCGCCGCTGTGGGATACAGCGGATGATCGTGTCCGTTTTGACGACGGAGTAAATACTTCAGATGGGGCACTTTGCGGAATCCATCAGGAAACTCTTCGAACATGTTGATGATGCTTACCAATTCAGCAGGTTTAAACTGCTGGAAACAAGCTGCATCCTCTTGGGTGGTAGGTTTAGTTAACTCTGTGTAATCAATATTGAGAATGCTGCATCCGAAACGCTCACTAAGAATGTCATTGACATTTGAGATGTTACGCCCGAAATCGGTAATGTAGTTGGTAAGTGCGTGATGCAGTCGTTTTGAAAACAACCGTCCACGCTTACCATCGAGATCAACGAGGAACGGATTGGCATAATAAAACGCATCTTCGGAGATACGGACTTCATATCCACCCTCAATAGGTACAACCGAAATATCGTCTGCAAGATGATCGGCTGTAAGGCTGAACTTGGCAGGTTTTAACTCTTTATACTTTGCATAAAATAGCGGAAGCGTCTTCATGGTTTCCACCATTCTATAGGCATACTCCTGCGACCAAGGCTTTTCATCATTAGCCAATACAATGTTGTATTTCTCTTTCAAAATAGAGAATGACGGCACGTCTGCCGGCACAATCATTTTTCCGAGAAATTCAATTTCTGCCGGTTCATTTCTGTGTGCAGTTGTTGTGTGCCCCGATGGGCTACCGTCTTCTTTCCATTCGAAAGTCCACGAATCGGGATTCTTGCTCATCTTGGTGATGGCAATTTTCAACGGCTGAGATGGAGTAACACTGTTATTTTTTACAATAACCGTCATCGCCTCCATCACATTGTAGCCTGTAGCCTCAGCTTTAACACTGTGTTTACCGTCCGGTACATTCGCAAAGGTAAACGTGCCGTTTTCCGAGACAGGAATGCTGGCCAGGTAGGTACCCGAAGCTATGGAAAGAATAGCTTTGTCGCCTTTTTCCAATCCCGAAAAAATGACTTTAACCTCTGCAGCTAATGCACTCAAAGGCAATAAAGCAAGCATTAGAAGCAAAAAAATCTTTTGTTTCATGATTGAATATATTAGTGAATTATTTTTACGTAAGTTCTTTCTGAATCACTCAATAGTTATAGGGAAAATTCCCTTGCTTTGTAGAAGGTAATGAAATAGCTTGTTTTCAAGGGCGGTTCTAATGAATCATCTCAAGTCCTCAGTCGCCTTTGTAAAATCGACAAGAAGTAATGTCTTGACAGATTTTAGAATAAGTTCGCAGCTTTGTATCGTCACCTCTATGTATTTGCGTTGCAATTTACAACTTTTATCCTTCACACACAAGGATTTTTATTTGATTAGCGTTATATTTAACATTACTCATCTATAAATCTGCAAACCAACCCTTCTAGTTTACAAAACAGCACTTATAGAGACTCATTAGAAATGCTATAGGGTTGGGGATATGATTACAATAATAATAATTACATCACCCCAAAAATTGAAATTCAAAAAGGGGATGTCCGGCAATACTTTGACATTCAAATCGGAAGTTTTGACAATCGGAATGAGATAAAATGGAATATCCCGATTTCATTTTTTTTTCGTGCTTAATAAACGCTCCGGAATGCCGGTAAACAAAGGGATTACGGGCTGATTTTTACAGTCTGAAAAAATCGAGGTGCGATATCAGGTGTTCAAAAAATTTGGATTTCGGGATGTTCGTGTTGTATCTTTGCATCAGCTAAGTCAAACTTCGGCTCAGCATGGCTTTTGATAGCCAGTTCTCGTCGCCCTGCATCCGGTTTGCACAGACCTTCGGCAATCTGCATTCAATGTATGTGTACTGGCATAGCAACCAAATTAAGCATGGTTACATGAAACCATTAGATGAAAAAACAAATAATTAGGTTATTTTTCATGCTGCGTTCTTTGACATGGTGATACAACAGAAAGTAAGGCAGGTAGGCCTGTCTGAAACACTTGCGCGTAGTTGCGCTTTCCCCCATGCTGGGTGAGTGACAATTCCAAGAATTTGCATAAACAAGCAGGGAATCCAGATAATGAAAAAAGCGTAGCCGATTGAAATATCAGCTACGCTTGGAAGCGGAAAGTGAGGGATTCAAACCCCCGGTACGGACAAGCCGTACAGCGGATTTCGAGTCCGCCCCATTCGATCACTCTGGCAACTTTCCTTTGATTTGCGTTTCGTTTTCTTGAATTCGGTGCAAATGTAGGACTTTATTTCGATACAACAAAAGTTTATTGCATTTTTTTCAAAAAAAAACCGCTGAATGCCCTTTTTAAAAGGATGATGCACTCAGCGGATATTGAAGTCGTCTAAACTTTTCTGACGAAGATTTGATTTGGAGATTTATCTATTCTAAATTCAATCTTCACCTTTCTTCTTGGCCGTTTTTTGACCTTTCATCAGTCGTGTAGCTCGCTACACTCCTTCTCTTCAAGTCCCAAAAACGCCTCTAAAATTAAAGCAAATCTTGAATTTCATAAAAGTTCAGACGACTTCATTGATTCGTAAAAGAAAAGTATTTATGACCTTTGCTAATTACTTTGCCTTTTTGTAGCGTTTGTTTAGGCCGGCAACTACTTCATTCGTAATGTCGACAGCAGGATCGGCGTAAAGCACATTGTCGCCACTGCGGCTCAGAATGAGTTTGTAGCGTCCATCGCGATTAAACTCTTTCAAGAAATTATCCAAGCTGTCGCGAAGCACCTGCTGATACTGCTGCGTAGCCTTGGCCATTTCGCCTTCAATCTGCATCTGGAAGTTTTGCAGTTGTTGCTGCTGCTTTTGCAGTTTGGCTTGTGCGGCTTCGCCCTGCTGCTGCGAGGTGAAAGCTCCGCTTTGTGCCTTTTTCTGAAAATCAATCATCGCATTCTGCAAAGCCTGTCCTTTAGCGTGGAGTTGCTTTTCGTAACCGGTTTGCTTTGCCTTGAGTGCCGACATCCCTTCCTTACAATATTCGTATTGCGAAGCGAGCGTGTCGATATCGACAATAGCCACAGCGTTGGCGGCGTTCACTTCGGTCTGAGCCTTAGGAAGTCCGTTCGACTTGATTTGCTGTGCCGGTTCTTTCTTGTTGCACGATGCCGTGGCTAATGCTGCGGCCAAAATCAGAATGGCCGGTTGGAAGAATCTTTTCATATTATATGTGATACTAATCGTTTTTGCGGATTTCGTTAATGCGGTGAGGGTTCGTTGCCCGGGCCTGCGCATCCTGCGTCGACACGCAGTGAATGCCGCGCTGACGCATGGCCTTGCTTTGATCTACATGCGTCTTGACAAAGGCGCGACCGAAAAACAGGCGAACAGAAATCAGGGCAAAACAAACGGCCACAATTAAAAGTGTTATGATAAATAGCTTTAACATAGAGTAAATATATAGGAAATCAGTACCTGCTGAAGTAAAATAATGGCTAATCATTTTGCATTGAGCAGGGTTTGATGTATCTTTGCTTTTGCTGTGAGCGGCAATGCAATACTGCTGATTACTGCTCCGCCTGCAAAATGAGCACGACAAACCCTCGACCCGCACACAAACGGGACAAACGGAAGCTGCATCTGCACAATTTTCTGCTTGCAGGGGTTTACTGTCTGCAAAAATAAGCATTTAAATTTAAAACCAATGAGCAAGAACAATCTTTTACAACCAAGCATCGTTTTCGACTGCTTTGCCGAAGTGAATAAAATTCCCCGTCCTTCGAAAAAGGAGGAAAAAATGATTGCCTTTCTGAAAGCCTTTGGTGAAGGCTTGGGTCTGCCCACAAAAGTGGACGAAACTGGCAACGTGTGCATCAGCAAACCTGCTACTCCGGGCTACGAAAACAGCAAAACAGTGATTCTGCAAAGCCACATGGACATGGTTTGCGAGAAGAACAAGGATAAAGATTTCGACTTCGAAAACGATGCCATCGAAACATACGTCGACGGCGAATGGCTGAAAGCGAACGGCACGACGCTGGGTGCTGACGACGGTATCGGCGTGGCAATGCAAATGGCTGTTCTGAAATCGAACGACATTGAACACGGCCCTATCGAATGTGTGTTTACGCGCGACGAGGAAACGGGACTGACGGGTGCTATGGGCATGAAGAGCGACTTCATGACGGGCGATTACCTAATTAACCTTGACTCGGAAGACGAGGGACAGATTTTCGTTAGTTGCGCAGGCGGTGTACGCACTACGGCTACTTACCCCTTCCCGACGGAGGATATGCCCGAAGGTTACTTTACGTTCCGCGTGGGCGTGAAGGGTTTGACGGGCGGTCACTCGGGCGACGACATCAACAAAAAGCGTGGCAATGCCAATAAGATTCTGGTTCGCTTTCTGAATCAGGAAATGGAAAAGATGGACTTGCGCGTGGTTGACATCCAAAGCGGTGGTTTGCACAACGCTATTCCGCGCGAGGGTTACGCTATCTGCGCTGTTCCGATGAACATGAAGGAGCAGGTGCGCGTGGACTTGAACGTATTTACGGCTGAAGTTGAAGAAGAATTGGCTGTGACGGAAAAGGGCATTCTGCTGAGCCTCGACAGCTGCGAACCGGCTGCCAAGGTGATGGAGAAACAGGCTATGCGCAAAATGTTGCTCTCGCTCCATGCTGTATATAATGGGGTGTTTGCCATGAGTCAGGACATCGACTGGTTGGTGGAAACTTCAACCAACCTGGCCAGCATTCACGTTGAGGGCGACAAGGTGGTTGTGACTACAAGCCAGCGTAGCAGCATTGGCAGTGCTTGCCAGCACATGGCTAGCGTGGTACGCGCTGCCTTTGAACTGGGCGGTGCTGAGGTGCTGACCAACGAGGGTTATCCGGGTTGGAAACTGAATCCGAACAGCGAAATTGTGAAAATTGCCAAGGAGAGCTACGTGGAACTGTTCGGCAAGGAACCGAAAATCCTGGCTATCCACGCCGGATTGGAGTGCGGACTTTTCTCTGAAAAATATCCGAAACTCGATATGGTTAGCTTCGGTCCGACGCTTCGCGGTGTGCATTCACCTGACGAGAAGTTGCTCATCCCCACAGTTCAAATGGTGTGGGATCACTTGCTCGGCATCCTGAAGCGCGTATAAATCTGATAATTTTTGAACGAGAGGTAAGTACTATGGTTTACTTACCTCTCACTTTTACAATGAACCTTTCACCATAAGTTGATATTGTAAGTAGGTGTTCAAAATTATTTATATAATTCTATCGAAGTATTTTTACTTTGCATGGCATGCTTGCACCATATCTGCCAGTCCTGCACTCTGTCACATAGCCCGCTATACTCCTGAGTGCATAACAAGCAGCTACGGCACAATCACACCATGCAAATGTAAAAATAATTATGAACACCTACTTATTTAATTATCTGCTTATTTCCTATCATTATTTCCGTTTATAAATGATATGCGTCATTTACTCATTTTACTAATCGTTCTGTTTTCGGCCTTGATTACAAGCTGCATGAAAGACGAGGAGTACACTACTTCGCCCAACGATGTGCTGTACTTCAGCACCGACACGGTTGCATTCGACACTATCATCAGCGGAAGTGCTACGAATACTTACACTTTTACTGTTTACAACCGCGCAAAGAAAGCACTTCGCATTCCGAAAGTGATGCTTCAGGGCGGCAGTAGTTCACCGTTTGCCGTGAATGTCGACGGTGAACCACTGATTAACGGAGTGGCTGAGGATTTCGAAATCGGCTCGGAGGACAGCATGATTGTTTTTTTGATGGCCAACTTGCCTGAAAGTGAATCAGACGAACCTGTGCCGGCTCAAGACAAACTGGTATTTACCACGGCTGCCGGGGTGAACCAGGAAGTGGTGCTTACGGCCGCAGGACAATCGGTAGTGCCCATTTCGCAACACCGGGTGACGACGGACACTATATGGCAGGCACGAAAACCTTACCGCATTATGGATAGCCTGGTGGTGGAGGAAGGCAAAACACTGACACTGGCTGCCGGAACTCGACTGTACTTTCATGATAAGGCTGAACTGATTGTGAAAGGATGCTTAAAAGTGGAAGGTACGGCTGAAAAACCGGTGGTGCTGCGTGGCGACCGCTTGGGTTACATGTTTGCCGGACAACCTTACGACCGCATCCCGGGACAATGGGGTGGCATCAGACTGACACATACTTCGTACGACAACCACATTAACTTTGCCGATATTCACAGCGGAAACTTTGGTATTCGGGTGGATTCTGCCGACATTTCGCGCAATAAATTGCTGCTTGAAAATTCAATAGTCCACAATACGACACATCATGCACTAGACATTTATATGGCGCAGGTAAAGGTGGGCAACTCACAAATTACAAATGCGGGGGGCGACTGCTTGCATGTACGCGGAGGCGACGTGTCGCTGACGCATTGCACTATTGCGAGGTTCTTCGTGTTTACTGGGGGACAAGGTACGGCTATAAACTTTGCCAACTATGAGGGTAGTACGCGTTTGCCCTTACAAAACCTGACGCTGCAAAACTGCATCGTGACGGGCTACCTGAGCGACGAAATCATGGGAAGCCCTAATCCGAATTATAAAAAGGATGCGTTTAACTATGCATTCAAAAACTGCCTGGTCAACACGCCTAAGGTGGAGGACAGCGAGGGGAAGAACCCGTTTGTCGGTTGCCAGTGGGACGTTGACGGAAAGGATACGCCAACGGCTGATGACGGTACGCGCATCTTGCGTGAAAAGAATTTTACCCCTGAACCAAATCTTGACGATTTAACTTTCAGCTTTGAACTTTCGCCTTTGTCGAAAGCTGTGGGTAAAGCGGATGCAAACATTACGGCTAACACTTACACGCACGACCGATTGGGACGTCCGCGCGGAAATATGCCGGACATGGGATGCTACCAACATACGGTAAAGAAACCCGAAACCGAGCCGAAACAGCATAAATAATTACTGACGCACAGCGAACTTTTACCTAACGAATTGCACCTACTTACATAATAAAGAGGATATGCCAACTGCTACTGGAAAATTTGGAAACCGAAAATACACGAAACAGCCTAACGCCCCCGAAACTGATAGCTACGGACACTTACAACCGCAGGCGGTGGAACTGGAACAGGCTGTTTTGGGTGCGCTCATGATTGAAAAAGATGCTTACTTTCAGGTTAGCGAAATCCTGAGACCTGAAAGTTTTTATGATAAAAGGCATCAAACTATTTTCAATGCCATCAGAAGACTGAACCTTGAGGAACGGCCGGTGGATATTCTGACCGTTACGGAACAGCTGAGAAGCACAAACGAACTGGAAGAGGTGGGCGGACCGTATTACATTACGCAGCTCAGCGGCATGGTGGCTTCGTCGGCACACATCGAATATCATGCGCGTATCATCGCTCAAAAGGCTACGGCACGCGAACTGATTACCTACACGAGCTTTATTCAAACAAAAGCTTTCGATGCTACACAGGATGTCGACGAACTGATGCAAGAAGCTGAAGGTAAACTCTTCGAGCTTTCGCAAACGAACATGAAGAAGGATTACACGCAAATCGACCCGGTGATTCGCGATGCGTACGAAATGCTGCAAAAAGCGGCGGCGCGAACCGATGGTATGAGCGGTATTCCTTCGGGCTTTTACTCGTTGGACAAAATTACCTCGGGATGGCAGAACTCCGACCTCGTCATATTGGCTGCGCGTCCGGCAATGGGTAAAACGGCTTTTGCGCTGAGTATGGCCAAGAACATGGCGGTGGATCAGAAAATTCCTGTGGCGCTGTTCTCGTTGGAAATGTCGAACGTACAGTTGGTTAATCGTTTGATTGTCAATGTGTGCGAAATCAAGGGTGAAACTCTGAAAAGCGGTCAGCTTAAACCCTACGAATGGAGTCAGTTGGACTTCCGCATCAAACAGTTGGTGGGTGCACCGCTCTATGTGGACGATACACCTTCGCTTTCAGTGTTCGAACTGAGAACCAAGGCAAGACGTCTGGTGCGCGAACATGGGGTAAAAGTGCTGATGATCGACTACTTGCAGCTGATGAATGCTTCGGGTATGAGCTTCGGTAGCCGACAGGAAGAGGTGTCGACCATTTCGCGTTCACTTAAGGGCTTGGCGAAGGAGTTGAACATTCCGATTTTGGCTTTGTCGCAGTTGAACCGTGGTGTTGAAAATCGTGAAGGCTCTGACAAACGGCCTCAGCTTTCCGACTTGCGTGAATCGGGTGCCATCGAACAGGACGCGGATATGGTACTTTTCATTCACCGACCGGAATACTATAAAATCTATCAGGATGAATCGGGTAACGACTTGCGCGGTAAAGCGGAAATCATCATTGCCAAGCACCGTAATGGTGCGGTAGGCAACGTGCTGCTTACGTTCCGTGGAGAATTTGCGCGTTTCCAAAATCCTGAGGATGATGCCCTTAAAAATTCATTGGGAAATCCGGCTGACGCTCCGAACGGGGGCAATGGTGGGGCCATCATCAGTTCGCACACTTCGGGCGATGATAGTTTGCCACCAGAAGGACTGACCAACAATTACCCTGCTACCCCACCGCCCTTTGGTTCGGACGATATGCTCATGCCGCCTCCTGATATTTCTGCTCCTCCTTTCTAAAAAAAATGTTGACCACATCATCGACCTGCTACTTTGACTACAGATTATAGTTAAGCTGGTAATGTTTTTACTTTGAGTACCTACTTACAAATTAAATGTTAACTATAAAATACAGCCCCCAAATTGCCATTACTGACAATTCGGGGGCTGTATGTATTTTATAAAACATTTCTACTCACTATTGACGAGCCTAAGATAATAGGCAATACTATAGATTGCAAGCTCTCATCGCTCTGCATTCGGTTTACACAGACATTGCATTCGCTATAAAGGCAGCACTGCAGCATTGATAAGCTGCACATTAGCCTTGACGGATGAAAAAATAATATTTCTTATTGATTCATTCAGCGTTCTTTGACATTTTGTTACAACAAAAGTAAGGCAGATAGGCCTTTCTGAAACCCGGGATGCGTTATTGAGTTTTACCACACGCTTTTGCGACTGAGCCTATACTATCCATTCATTGACACCAAGAACTCTTCGTTGTTGACTGAGTCTTCAATGCGCTTTTTGATTACCGTAAGTGCTTCGTTGGGCGTCATATCGCTGATAAAGTGACGAAGAACACCCATACGTTGGATAGTTCCGGCATCCTGCAACAAGTCATCGCGACGCGTTGAAGAAGCAATGATGTTGATAGCGGGGAAGAGGCGTTTGTTGGCCAAAGAGCGGTCGAGCTGGAGTTCCATATTACCCGTACCCTTGAACTCTTCGAAAATCACTTCGTCCATCTTCGAACCGGTATCAATAAGTGCCGTAGCAATGATGGTGAGCGAACCACCTCCTTCAATGTTACGCGCTGCACCGAAAAAGCGTTTGGGCTTTTGCAAAGCATTGGCATCAACACCACCCGAAAGAATTTTACCTGAAGTAGGAGCTACGGTATTGTAAGCACGAGCCAGACGGGTAATGGAATCGAGGAAAATCACAACATCATGACCGCACTCAACCATGCGTTTTGCTTTATCGAGCACAATGCCGGCAATCTTCACATGGCGGGCTGCCGGTTCGTCGAAGGTCGAAGCAATAACTTCAGCCTTAACGGTGCGCATCATGTCGGTAACTTCTTCAGGACGCTCATCAATCAACAGCATCATGAGGTAGGTGTCGGGATGATTACGCGCAATGGCATTGGCAATGTCTTTCATGAGCATGGTCTTACCGGTTTTGGGCTGTGCCACAATCAGGGCACGCTGTCCTTTACCAATAGGGGTAAAGAGATCGACCAAACGACATGAAGTAGAATCTAACTTGGAACCATTGCACAACGTAAACTTCTCCTCAGGGAAAAGAGGAATCAAGTGTTCGAAGGAAATACGGTCGCGCACGTCGACGGGATTTAATCCGTTGATGTGGTGAATATCCATCAAGGCAAAGAACTTTTCGCCTTCGCGGGGAATCTTCACCATTCCTTCGACAACATCGCCGGGCTTTAAACCATACTGGCGAATTTGCGCTGGCGACACATAGATATCGTCGGGCGATGCCAAGTAATTATAGTCGGACGAACGAAGGAAACCGAAGCCTTCGGGAACAATTTCCAATACACCGCGACCTTCGAGCAAATGTGCCTCAGGAGCCGGACCCTGATAAACAGGTGCTGCAGGCTGAACGGGAACGGGTTGCGGTTCGGGACGCACAGCAGTTTCTGCTTCCTGCATCGGAGCTACTTGAGCTGCCGGAGCTGTTTGCTGGAAACGGGCTTGCATCATGGGGTCGTCCTTGAAACGATGGAACTTGGGACGACCTCCGAACATATTGGCTGACTGGAGTGCCTGATTCGGCATATAAGAAGAACGCTGAACAGATTCAACCTGCGGAACATTCAGTTCGCTTCCTTCAAAAATAACCGGAATATCCTTTACGATGATAAATCCGTTTTCGTTGTTGGGATTATCATTTAAGTTTGCCTTGTTGACTTTCACGGCAGAAGCTGAAAGGTTCGATTTCTTTTCAAACGAACGCTTAACGGCTTCCATATCAAGTTCTTCGACAGCAGTATTCGATTCGCTGTTGGACGATTCTTTGATCTGCTGGGCAATAAAGTCAGGAATATCGTTGATTGTTTTTCTTTTCTCTGTAGGTTCTGTTGTAGGTGCAGCGCTAATATTTTTTGAAGCGTTGCGGTTTGCCGTTGAATTCTGTTCCATTTCTTCCGAAAGAAGGAGGGCAGCTTCGCGCGCAGCGATGTCGGCTTTCGACGGACGTCCGCGCTTACGCTTAGGAGCTTCTACCACTTCGGTCTGCTGCGTATCAGCAGCATCTTCGGCCACTGCATCGTTTGCATTTTCGGCAGTTGCAGGTTCTGCGACCTCGGATGCAGGAAATTCAGCCTCTACGGTAGCGGGCTCAGCGGGTACAGGTTCTGAAACTACGGGTGATTCGATTTTCTGGTGCGAAAGGTCAGTTGAAAATATGTGGTCAGCATCATTCTTCTTAATAATGCGTGTTCTTTTTCGGGGAGTAGCAGGAGTTTCGCTGCTTGCAGAATTATCAGCCTGAGCATCCAATATGGAATAAATCAAATCATCTTGCGATTTGTCCATATAATTAAGAATATTCATCTGTTCTGCAAGAGCTTGCAGTTCGGCATAATCCTTTTCAAGGAGTTGTTCTTTGGTTAAGTTTGCCATATAAGTTGAAGATTATATCGTAGCAGGCAACAATGCTGTAAAGTCAGGACATGCAAACTCGCCAATACGTACCCACTGAACACAATGCTCAGGAGTAAATATGAAAGCGCAATACGTGCAAGTGAACATCACGTTCACAATGTGCCCCGCAGCAAAAGGCTTGCCGGGAATCGTTGCTAAAGAAGTGGGATTAAAATGATAATAAGGAAAATAGCAGCCAAATGACTCAAAACACAGGAAAGGCTGCGATGATGACGGGCAGATTACATGGGTTAGCTTCACTGCTAAACCAACATACACCGCCTTTTACACTGCAAATTTACTGTTTTTTTTAGAACAACACGATTTTGATGATTATTTTTTTTATCTTTCTACTTATTTTCGAGATTTATTGACGTCAAAGCAAAACATCTTTTCATAAAACCAGACAAAAAGATTATTTACCATTTTATCTCTCATTATTTATAACAATACTTCGGTAAATTTTTACCGAAAAATTAAAAGTTAAACCATAGAACCG
>Kit_p1__coassemble_581_pt1 | contig 15881 bp, 10 predicted proteins | sample Kit_p1__metabat2_high_PE_008 | metagenome-assembled genome bin Kit_p1 | reverse complement strand
CGACCGGTTCATAAAATTGGCGTGAACTTTTCATCGGAAACGGGAACCATCGAGGGGTGGGAAGCATCTTTACACAAAAAATAGATGCCTTTGTAGGATAACGCTTTAGGACCTGCGCCAAGATTCAAGACTTAAATTTTAAAACAATTGCATCATGAAATATCCAATTGGCATACAAACTTTTGAACAAATCATTGACAATGGTTTTGTCTATGTGGACAAAACCGACATGGTCTATGCCCTTGCCACAGAAGGAAAGACTTACTTCTTGAGCCGGCCCCGCCGTTTCGGTAAAAGTCTGCTCCTCTCCACCCTGCGCGCTTACTTCGAGGGAAAAAAGGAACTGTTCAAGGGGCTGAAGATTGATAAACTCGAGAAGGATTGGCACGTGCATAGGGTGTTTCATTTCGACTTTAACTCCGTAAACTTTACCCAACCCAATGCTCTGGAAGAAACATTGGACTATGAATTATCACAATGGGAAAAGGAATATGGTATTGAAGCTGAATTCAAGAATCAGTTTGGCCTTCGGCTGGAAAAAATCCTGCAGGTGGCTGCTGAACAAACAGGCCATGGAGCAGTGGTGCTGATTGACGAGTACGACAAACCCCTGCTCGATGTGCTGGAAATGGACCCGGAACTGCTCAATAACAACCGCGAAATCCTGAAAGGCTTTTATTCTACATTCAAAAAAGCTGATGCCTACCTGCGCTTTGTGTTCCTGACGGGTGTCACCAAGTTCTCGCAAGTCAGCGTATTCAGCGGATTCAACCAGCCAAAGGATATCAGTATGTACGAGCAGTTCGAGGCGCTATGTGGCATTACCGAAGAAGAACTGCACACGCAATTCGCCGAACCCATTCGCGAAATGGCGCAGGCTGAGAATTGTACGGAAGAGGAAATGAAACTGCAGCTGAAAAAGCAATACGATGGTTATCATTTCAGCGAAAATATGACGGATATTTACAATCCGTTTAGCATACTCAATGCCTTTTATAATAAAAGAATCCGCGACTTTTGGTTCGCCACCGGCACGCCTACTTACCTGATTCGGCTGATGAACCACTTCAACGAGGGGATTGACGAACTGACGGGAAAGTATTACCGTTTGGATGAATTTGTCAATTACAAGGCCGATGCAGAATATCCGCTGCCCATGATTTACCAAAGCGGTTACTTGACCATTAAACATTACGACAAACGGCGCAACACCTTCGGACTTGACTTTCCGAACAACGAGGTAAAGAGTGGATTCCTGACCATGGTGGCTAACAATTACCTGCAATCGCGACAGGACAGCTGCAACACGGCACAGGACCTGGCATTTGCCCTGGAGGACGGCGAACTCGACCAGTTCCGCCAAATGCTGACGGCTTTCCTCGCCAGCATTCCTTACTCCATGCGCCGCAAGGACGAGGAGCGTGAGCGCGAGCGGTATTTCCAGTACACTTTCTATCTGTTGCTGCGGTTGATGAGCGTCTATACCGTGTACATTGAAAAGGAGCAGAGCGAGGGACGCGTGGATTGCGTCATCGAAACGCCGCAATTTGTCTATATCTTTGAGTTCAAACTCGATGGCACGGCGGCCGGGGCGTTGCAGCAGATTGAGGACAAAGGCTATGCGCGCGAGTACGAGGCCGATGCGCGACCGGTTCACAAAATTGGGGTAAACTTTTCATCGGAAACGGGCACCATCGAGGGTTGGGCATGTGCGGAATAGGCTACAGACGCCCTCATGCCATACACCAACGACTTCAAGCACTTGTTAGGAATGCTCATTGAGGAACTCCTGAAATTTTAGTTTTGCGGTAGTCTACTTGCTTCACCACGCATGGTGCAGACGCTGACGCAGTGTCACCGTCTGCACCATGCGTTTTTTATAGTTCTATTTGCCTCGAAATGCACCTTTTTTTCGTCGGTTTCCTTCATTTTCAGTTTTTTTTCAAAAATATCCGCTTTTTATTTGGTTGTAATTGGCAAAATATCTACATTTGCACCGCTCTCAAGAAAATTAACACAGCATTTCATTTTTTGTTTGATTCATCTGCCTTTTGTACAGTCGAACTAACACTATGCAATGTTGACAATATAACGGTTGTATACAGCAGGTTGCCTTACCTATACTGCTCAATCGTATGCCTTAGGCAGACAGGACTTTACTTTACCTTACTTTCCTATCCTATCTCTTTCCTATCTTACGTCCCACTGCCTCACAACAACCTTCGAACTCATTTAATTAATCTATCTTATATGAACAAATTTACTTATTTGTTGTTGCTCCTCTTCTGTATGATGGGGGGGGGGTAACTAAGGCGTATGCCGGAATTGGTGATTCTCTTGAAAAGAGTGGATGGTCAGTCACTGCATCAAGTTGGTGCTGGGATGATCGGGTTGATGGAAATGGTAAATATGACCGCATCATTGACGGTGACATCCAAAACTTTTGGCATTCTAATTGGGGAAGTCAGGCTGGAGGCGAAGGAGATGGTGGTTCTCTGCCTCAGTGGTTCATCGTTGACATAGGCTCTGTACAGGAAATCGGTGGTGTCATTTACACTCCGCGTCAACAAATCAATAATAATACAAATGGTGCCTGCAAAAACTACAAGGTTTTTGTCAGCGAAAATCCTTTTGAAGTTACTGACCAAGCATCAGTCAATGCATTAACAGGAGAAGTAGCTTCAGGTTCTTTTGAATACACCATAGCTCCCAAACAAGTAAGTTTCAACAACAAACAAAACGCCCAATATGTAATGTTTGTCATTACAGATTCTTACGGATCTGTTCCCGGAAGATGGGCTACATGTGCAGAATTTGATGTTTGCTCTTATGTTGAGTCAGCTTCTGTTACCTATAACTACACCCTTGACGGTGTTATAAAAGAATCCAAAACTATTACGCAAAACGTTGGAACAGAATACAATGCACCCTCTTTGAATGTAAAATATATAACCTTTGAACAACCAAAAGGTAAAGTAACAAAAGGTCCAAATACTGTAACTGTCAATTGTACTGTTCAAGGACTTCCTTTCGAAGTAAGTAACTCTATTGATGATAAAGCCAATTGGTACAAACTGTTTATTCAGCGTCCCAATGCTAAAACCGCTTCGTACAACCCGAATAATAACCGCGTAAATAATTACGAAAGAGTTCCTTATAATACGACCTGCGAATGGTTTGCATTCCAAGGAAATCCTTTTGATGGATTTAAAATTTACAATTATGTAGCTGGTAATAATAAGATTTTATGGTCTGCATCTGTAGAAAATAATGCTCTTATATCTTTTGTTGAAAAGTCAGAAACAACTGAAGGTAGTGATTGGGATGTATTGAAAAATGGAGATAAAGGTTTCGTCTTTAAGAAAAAAAATGCAGAGAACGGCTTCATTAATGATGTTGAAAGTCAAATTGGTTATTGGAAAGTATCTAATGCAGCAACAGATGCAGGTTCTACATTTAAATTCGAAAAAGTAGACATTACAGCACAGAAAACTGCTGCTGCACTTGGTACGAGAGTACGTGTTATCGAAACAAAATATCCTCATTTTGAAACATCTGTATATAAGATTTTAGGTCTTGATACATCAAGTTTAGATGAAGCTAGTAAACAATACGCTGATAATTTAAATAAATTCAAGGCCGGAACTGTAACGGAAGATGTAGTAGCTTTAATTGAGAAGAATGCTAACACCATGATTAATGGTTTAAAAACTTTCTCAAACCAGTTGTCTACTAAATATTACCGCATTAAGAATGCTTTCGCTGATCGTCAAGCGAAGCCCTACATTACCGCAAATGCTACAAAGGCTACTAATGATGCATTAGTATCATCTAACGCTACACAGATTTGGCAGGTTGAATTGAATGCAAATAATGGAACATTCAAATTGTATTCAACAAACCTTGAAAAATATTTACAAAATCCCGATAAGGGTGGTGCAGTTAATGAAACTGGTAATGATTACAACATATCAGTTCGTGATAACCAGACAGTAAACTTTTCAATAGGAAACCGCTATCTTGTTATGTATGGTGGTGGTGGTATTGGCGGTTGGAATAGCGAGAGTGCTGGCACAGATGGAGCTTGGACAATAGAGCCTGTAACTACCCTCGAAGTTTCCTTGAATGCTCTTGGAAGTGAATCATACGCTACCACTTACCTTCCTTTCTCAATTTCAAAGGTAGAAGGTGCAACTGCTTACATTGGTAAGGTTGTTAAGCAAGATAATAAAAATATTTTGCACGCTACGGCTATTAAAGGTGGTATCCCTGCTAAAACGGGTGTTATCTTGAAGAGTGCTAGCAAGGCAGACAAGGCTGTTTTGACGCTTGGTAATGAAACTTTAAATATTGTTGAAGGTAATGCACTTATTGGTACGTTTGTTGAAAAAGAATATGCAGAAGGCGATTTGGTATTCGGTATTAACAAAGACAGCAAGGTAGGTTTCTACAGCATGGCAACAGGCAAGAAGATTGGTGCCAACAAGGCATACTTGAAAGCTGCTGCTCGAGCTATGAAACTCGTGTTCGACGGTGATGTAACGGGTATTGAAAACGTAATGGGCGAGGCTGCTGATGCTAACGCTCCTATCTACGACCTGACCGGTCGCCGCGTGATGAAGGCTGTGAAGGGTGGCTTGTACATCCAGAACGGTAAAAAGTTCATCGCTCAGTAATCAATATTTACATCAAATCTCTTTAAAACGAAACAACAATGAAGAAATATATCAAACCTTCAATCGAAGTTATCAAGCTCCAAACTGAAGATGCTATCCTTACTGCTAGCCCAAGTGGAGATTCTATAAATTTCGACATCAATGCCGAAGAACGAACCGAAAGTGCCTGGTCACAAGACAAAGGCTGGAGCAGTGATAATTGGAACTCTGAAGACTAATTGAAACGATTAAACGGCCAAAAACTCGTGAAGGGGTGACACTCACAATCAACCCCTTCCGAGCTAAAGCCAAAAGGCAGAAGGAATAAAACCGAACTGCTTGCTAACAATAAAGCGTAGGCGGTACACCAATAACGTGTGTATCGCCTACGCTCTTTTTAAAAAGTTTAAACGCAGGGCAGAACCCTAAACCATACCCAAAAGGCTGTGCTACAATCTGTACGGATTGCGGCACAGCCTTTTTATTTTGCACTATAGGCAGCCAAACGAAGGCTGCACAGCAGGCAGAAGGGGCGAAGAGCGTTAGTCAAAATCAGGAGTTTGCTGCCAGCCACCGCCATGACCCTGCTGGTGATGACCATGACCACGCTGACCCTGCGCCGGACGCTTGCCCTGATTCGGTTTGCGCTGCGGCGTACAGAAGATGCTAACCAACTGCTGCGGCGTCAGTTGCTTTTTGAACTGCGCGTAGTAATCGCGCTTCACCTTCAGCATCAGTTCATCGCGCTTCAACGCATTTTCCACACATTGCAAAGCCTCAGCATCGTTGAGCGCACACACGCCCGCCTGTTTGCCCTGACCCTTACCCACAGGTTTACCCATGCGGTAAGTACGACGAATGCCCATGAGCGTGTCCTGATACGCCGCATACAGCGGCACGAACCATTGCTGCGTGCGGTCGTCGAGTTGCAGTTTGTCGGCCAGGCGATTGGCCACCTTCGTACATTTTTCCATACGGTCGGCAGGTTTGGCAGTCTGCGCACGGTTTTGCGCGTAAAGCGCGGTGCAGCTCATGCAGGCAGCACACACAAGGATTGCTATTTTTTTCATAACAGAATCAACATTTAGCGGAAAGCAGGACAGCGGCAGCAAACAGTTTTGAACTGCGCCCCCACTCCCGGTATTTAAGAGAGAGAGAATAAGTGTGCGCGGGGTGCACTGATTCCGGAAGTCAGCGTACATACCAGCATAAAGCGTTGCAACGTCTTTTTTTCACACAATTATCAGTAAGACAGACAAAACGGCAAAAGGTTTAAGAAGGCTTCGAAAATTTCTGCCATGATTCCGACAGCAGCGCCCCCCCTTCAGCAGGTGCAGACCATCATTAAGCCACTACTTAGCCGCTCAAAACTCGAATTTGTCACAGCGTTTTGCCGCCATATTGCCGATAAGTTTTACTTTTGCAGATAGAAAACCACTCAAAAAAATTTTTTTTACTATGTTGCAAACCATTATTGACGCGGCCATTCGTGCCGGTCAAGCCATCATGAGCATATACACCCACCCCGACACCGACTGGGAAGTGGAACGCAAGGCCGACAACTCACCGCTGACACTGGCCGACCGAAAATCGCACGCAGTGATTGCCGAGGCCCTGAAACAGACCCCCTACCCCGTGCTGAGCGAGGAAGGCGAACACCTGCCCTACGAAGTACGCCAACAGTGGGAAACGCTCTGGGTGGTCGATCCGCTCGACGGCACCAAGGAATTTTTGAAACGCAACGACGAATTTACCGTAAACATTGCCCTCGTTACGAAGGGCGAACCGGTGATGGGCGTGATTTACGTGCCTGCCACGCGCCGCCTGTACTGGGGCGAGGCTGGCAAAGGTGCCTTTACCGCCGAGGTCGATGCCGACACGCTGCAACCGCAGCAGGCACAGCAGTTGCCGCTGCCGGGTGCCACGCAAAACCGTTCGTTCCGTGTAGTAGCTTCGCGTTCGCACCTTTCGGCCGAAACGCAGGAATTTATTGACCGCCTGAAGGCCGCACACGGCGAAGTGGACACGGTGAGTGCCGGCAGTTCGCTGAAACTCTGCCTGGTGGCCGAAGGAAAGGCCGATGTGTACCCCCGCCTGGCACCTACCATGGAATGGGACACGGCCGCCGGTCATGCCATTGCCCGGGCCGCAGGCTGCACCGTGATGCAGGCCGGCACCACCGAGCCTTTACATTACAACAAGGAGAACCTGCTCAACCCCTTCTTTGTGGTGAGCCGCTCCTGATTATATGCTAACACGCCTCTATACTTAACTATCAACTATGAGTTTTCAGTCGATATTCGTGGTCATTGTCCTACTATGCGTAGTGCTGGCTCTGATCAAGGACCACATGCGCCCGGGGCTTGTGTTACTTTCGGGAGCAGTGGTATTTCTGTGTGCCGGCATTCTGTCGCCACGCGAAATGCTTGAGGGCTTTGCCAACAAGGGAATGATAACCGTGGCGATGCTCTTTTTGGTGAGCGAGGGGGTGAGGCGTTCGGGCTTGCTCGAAAAGTTGCTTTACCGCCTGCTGCCACAGCGCGGACGGGCCGGCCTCCGGCAAACGCAACTGCGCATGCTGCCGGTGGTGTCGTTCATTTCGGCTTTTCTGAACAATACGCCGGTGGTGGTGATATTTGCCCCCATGATTAAGCGGTGGGCCGAAAAACACAAGGTGGCGGCTACGAAACTGCTCATTCCACTATCGTATGCCACCATACTGGGCGGCGTTTGCACGCTCATCGGCACCAGTACGAACCTCGTGGTTCACGGCATGGTCATCGATGCGGGCTTCAGCGGTTTCGGCATGTTCGAACTGGGCAAAGTGGGCCTCATCGTGTGCCTTTGCGGTTTGGCCTACATTCTGCTGGTGTCGAACCGGCTGCTGCCCGATCAGCGCACCAACCGCGACGAGCTGACCTCGACCGAGGAGCGCGACAAGGGTCTGCACCGCGTGGAGGTGGTGCTGGGAGCGCGTTTCCCGGCCATCAACAAACGCATTTTCGATTTCGACTTCAAGCAGAAATACGGGGCTACGCTCCTTGAACTGAAACGTGGCGGACAAACCATGATTATGCATGACATGCGCCGCGAACGCTTTCGCGATGGCGACACGCTGGTGCTGCTGGCCGACGACAGCTTTATGCAGAACTGGGGCGATTCGTCGTTCTTCCTGATGGTGTCGAACGGCAAGGAGCAGGAGGCTAAAATGCCACAGTGGAAACGGGTGACATCGGTGATTTTGCTGCTGCTGATGATTGTGGGGGCTACGGTGGGCGAACTGCCTGCGGTGCGCGCGGCTTTTCCGGACATGAAGCTCGACATGTTCTTCTTCGTGAGCATCGTCACCATTATCATGGCGTGGCTGAACCTTTTTCCGGCGCGTAAGTACACCAAGTTCATTTCGTGGGACATACTCATCACCATTGCCTCGGCCTTTGCCATTAGCCGTGCCATGCAAAATTCGGGCATGGCCGACGCCGTGGCGCAGTTTGCCGTGGGGCTGAGCCACGATTACAGTCCGCTGGTACTGCTGGCAGTGATATTCATCATCACCAATGTGTTTACGGAGCTGATGACGAACAATGCGGCGGCAGCCCTGGCATTTCCGGTGTCGCTATCGATTGCAGAACACATGCAGGTGAGTCCGATGCCATTTTTCGTTACCATTTGCATGGCGGCTTCGGCCAGCTTCAGTTCGCCCATCGGCTACCAAACGAACCTGATTGTGCAGGGTATCGGCAACTACCGCTTTGGCGACTTTGTGCGTATCGGTTTGCCGCTGAACCTTATTTCGCTCATCATTACGTTGATTTTTGTGCCTATGTTCTGGCCGTTTTAAGGTCGCAATTCCCCCATTCGTCGGGGGAGCATCGACTACTTTTTTTTAAAAAAAACGAAGATTATGAAGAAAATCAAGAATCCCTACTTACACCTCGAGGGCTACAACTGCTTTGGCTGCGCGCCTGAAAATCCGTTGGGCGTGAAAATGGAGTTTTACGAGGACGGCGACGACATTGTGTCGATATGGTCGCCGCGTTCAGAATACCAGGGTTGGCTGAACACCCTGCACGGGGGCATTCAGAGCGTGCTGCTCGACGAAATTTGTGCCTGGGTGGTGATGCGTAAAAAGCAGACGGCAGGAGTGACTTCGAAAATGGAAACGCGTTTTTTGCGTCCGGTCAGCACCAACGGGGGCGACCTTACGCTGCGTGCGCACCTGGCTGAGGAGCGGCGCAACATTTTGCTCATTGATGCGGAACTTTACGATGCGGAGGGGCAGCTGTGTACGCAGTGCCGCTGCACTTACTTTGCATTTCCGCAAGAAAAGGCGCAAAAGGATTTTCATTTCGTGGCGTGCGAGTTAGAAGAGTAGCCTAACACGTCCGTGTTTTTTTGTATTGCCCTTACAGGGCGCCGCGATTCCAAAACCATTGAAATACAGCGTGTTATATCGCGCTTCAATAGGGCGCATGTTTGCATAAAGCTACGAATTGCAATAATGTCATTAAACCACATGGTTAGGATATAAAATACACATAAAACGTGCTGTAATTCAATGGTTTTGAATCCGCGGCGCCCTGTAAGGGCAATGTCAGTGCAAACCGAATGCAGAGCGACGAGAGCTTGCTCTCAAGAGCTATGCTGAGGTGCAGCCTGACTTCGCCGGAGGCAATGGTATATCAGCCCAGGGTAAAGCAGGACGAAGGACTGCGACACCCTGGGTTCCCCCCATGTACTGGGTTTAAAAGGTATCGCGCCCTGTAAGGGCAGAACGTCGGAATAGGGGCAACGCCCCCCGACACACACGGACGCAAATCGCGCGAAATATCGGGTGCAAATCGCGCGAAACATCGGGCGCAAAACACGCGGGAAATGTATGTTAAAAAATGTCATGCAAACACTCCCCTACACGGCTCAACTACTACCCACATTGGCGGCATTTGGCGGTTGTGAATACCGCGAAAGGAGGCTTGGGCAAACCGCATTTGTGGTTTTTCGGAAAATGCTGATTATCAGCGATTCCGCGCTTGTTGAAATTTTTTCCGTTTCTTTCAAAACTAGCTCGGAACTAATTTCAACTAGCTCGGAACTAATTTTGACAGGCTCGGAACTAATTTCAACAACGTCGGAACTAATTTTGACTGGCGCGGAACAATTATTTTCGCCGTGCCTGTTTGGGGGTGAAATCATAGAAAAAAGTGGAAAAATACGGTGACGAATTTTTAACTTGTTTTCACCCTACAACGAATCGGGTGTGAGCGTTTCAGTTCCCCAACGACATGCGCAAAACGCAGTTGGCATTACCCCCTACTCCGTCTTAGCTCCTAAAACTTCCATGAAGGCTGGGATACATGTTAAAAGATGAAATGCACTTTGATTGGACAAAATATATTTGTACTTTTGCCCAAGTACTTCGATAAAGCGATCGAAGCCAGACTTAACCTTGGTTCAGCATTTTGAAAAACACGACATCAATCCATGATTTGCATACAAATGGGCTTTGGGTATGTTTTGTCAAAGCTGAAACACTACGCGGGGGCATGTGGCCCTGGCATCCTTCCTTACACTTTTCTTTGACTTGGCTATTTTCACAATGGCTGAGTGTGGCGGTACGAAACGGTTGTATCGCCCCAACAAACGACAAAAAGAAATTCCTATCTATTCATAAAAAAGTGGGGGGGTAGAATTTTGAGGATTCATCGTCCTTTGTACAATCGCAAGACCTTAATTCTGATTCTGCCAATCTGCTTATAGTTTAATTTAAGCGTAATGATTGCTAAAAAGAAGCATTTATTGTTGTTCACAGCCTTGTGTCTGGGAACCGCTGCTCCTGTAGCTGTGCAAGCGCAGGACGATTTCAAGCTTGAAACGGAAACGCTCACCGATGCAGAGAACACGCCTGCACCGGTATTTCCCGTACCTTCTGACCGTCAGTTGAAGTGGAACGAAACGGAGTTCTATGCCTTCTTCCACTATGGTATGAACACCTATACCGGACGTGAGTGGGGTAATGGCGATGAAGATCGCTCTTTGTTTGCCCCTACGAAAAAGCCCAATCCCAAACAATGGCTCGAAACGGCAAAGAAAGCCGGCATGAAGGGTGGCATCGCGGTGATTAAACACCACGATGGTTTCTGCTTGTGGCCAACAGAGACGACAGAACACTGTGTGAAAAACGCTGGTAATGAATTTGGTAAGCAAACCAACATTCCTGAAGACTTTTCAAAGGCTGCCAAAGAGTTGGGTTTGAAATACGGCTTCTACATTTCACCTTGGGACCGCAACAGTAAATATTGGGGTAAGAAAGATGCAAACGGCAATTACACCGATGATTACACCAAGAAGGTGTTCTTCCCCCAATGTGCTGAAGTGGCAAAATATGGCGCGGATCAGTTTGAAATGTGGTTCGATGGTGCAACCGGTGGCGGTGGCTACTATGGTGGCGAAGCCGACAAGAACCGCACCATTGGCAATGCCGAAGTGTACTACGACATTCCCAACCTGCGCGACTCTATTCACAACGCCTGCCCCGACATCATTATGTGGGGTGTGGGTGGCGAAGCACGCTGGATTGGTAACGAAGCCGGATGGGCCGGCGAAACTTGCTGGGCGATGGGCGATGGCGAGTATGGCGACGAAAACGGTTGGCGCTGGCATCCGGGCGAAAGCGATGCCAAGGCTACTTCGGGCGGCTGGTTCTGGCACGATGGCGAAACCATTCACTCTACCGAACGCCTTTTCCAAATGTACCTCGAAACCGTGGGCCGAAACGCTACACTCATTCTGAACCTGCCGCCTGATAAGTCGGGGTATTTGCCCGATCAGACCGTGAAGCGTATGGAGGAATTTGGTAAGGAACTCGAAAAGCGTCTGGGTACTGATTTGGCTAAGACGGCCAAAGTAACGGCCTCAGCCACGCGCACCAATGGTGCAAAGACGACCTACGTGGCAGATAATCTGAAGGATGACAAGAAAGATACTTATTGGGCAACCGACGACGACGTGAAGACGGCTACGCTGACCTTTGAGTGGGACACGCCGCAAACCATTCGCTACGTGTCGATGATGGAGTATATCCGTTTGGGACAGCGCATCAAGGGTTTCTCAATCGAAACCAGCGAAGATGGTCAGAACTTTGTGAAACGCGGTGGTAACATTGCTACCACCACGGTGGGCTACAAGCGTATCATTCCGCTGAATGGCAGCACGCAAAACAGCTACGGCACGGGCTACAAAGCCAAAATTGTGCGCATCACCATTACCGACAGCAAGGCTTGCCCGCTGCTCCACACAGTATCTATTTACTAAAATCATCCACACTATTCAGACAAAACTACCATGAATATAAAGAAATACCTCAGTTTGGCCGGCTTGCTCTTTCCGATGGGCATGATGGCACAAACCGATTCCCTGCTTTGCGACTTTGAAACAGCCGAGAGCTACGCCAAAGTAGGTGTGTACGATACTTGGGAACATTCACCGTTCCGCGACAAACGCCTCAAAGGTAACGCCAAGGTTACGGCTAACCCCTATACCGAGGTCGACGACATTTTGGGCTTTGCCCCGAACAAGTCGGCCAAGGTGCTCGGTGCACAGCGTTCGCGCTTCGGCAGCAACACCTTCGGAGCCATGGTGACGCTGAAAAAGCCCTTTGAACTGAAAAACAAGGTGCGCTATGTGCATGTGAAAATATGGACGCCCTCGGACAGCCGCGTCATGCTCATCGGTTTGGGACGACGCACCGACCGCCCCTGGCAGCCCACTACCACAGAGCAGTTCTGGCAAACCTCGACGGCCAAGGTGCAGCCGGGTAAATGGTGCGATGCGGTGTTCCCCGTGAGCGGTGCCAACGGCATTGAAATTCACAACTTGCTCGTGGTGCCCGACTTGAAGTCGACCCACGACTTGAAGCAGGACTTCCTGTTCTACGTGGACGACATCATCATTGACGACAATTCAACTCCGCGCTTCAGCAGCGTGTACTACGGCATTAACTTCGACGAAGATCAGAGCATTAAGAACAACGACCGCTTGCTCAATTCGGTGACGTTCAAGCCCGAAAGTCAGGCCGAGGCTACCGTAGTGCCCGTGAACCAAGGCGTTACGCGCAAACTCTACAACAAAGTGCTCGACAAGGTGCTGACGGCTAAGCCCGGCGAAAAGGTGCAGGTGGGCTTTAACTGGAAGGGTAATGCCATGAGCGGCTACTTCTACCTGGACACGAACCAGAACGGACGCTTCGATGTGGCGGTGGACGGCGAACAGGTGAAACCCGGCAGCGAGGTGCTTTCCTACAGCCACTTCAAGGGAAAGAACAGTGCCGGACAGTCGGCCAATGCCGGCCTGAACATGCCCGAATTTACGGTGCCCGACACCTTGAAACCCGGTGTTTACCGCGTGCGCTACAAGGTGGACTGGGACTGCGTGGACCCGGGCGGCAATACGGCAGCCGACAACACCATCTACAATAACCGCGGTGCCTTTGCCGATATGCGTCTGGTGGTGTACACCGATAATCAGCAGGTAACCGTGAAGCGCGGTACGCGCCCGAACGGCGGCGGACTGAACGGTGATGTGCTGAAGGTGGATGGTTCGGAGTTTGCCCAGGAAAAAATTCCGTTTGGCAAGGATTACAAAGTGCGCCTGCGCCCTGCACCGAACTTCAAGTTCTCGCACATGATTATCAATCACGGTAACTTGGCCAGCACGGACAGCTTGGTGTTCGACACGCCGCAGTACATGGAACACATGGCGGTGGCTCGCGAACTCGATGCCGACAGCTGCTACACCATTCCGGCCAAATACATTGATGGCGACGTGGAACTCATTCCGTTCTTCAAGTCGACCGACGGACAAGTGCAGGGTAAGGATTACCCCATCAACTTCCCCGAGGATTTGACTATCAGCCGCACCGACCGCCGATTGAACCGCGTGAAGTTTACGGCTACGAAGGGAGGTACTTCGACGCTCGTTGTGCCGCACTCGGGCAAGGAGTTGGTGTTCCGCAACCTGACTGGCGAGGAGGTGTCGGCTGTTCCGGGCGACGAAATTGCTACGGAAATCACCTATCAGGGTGGCCCGATGCATGCCTACCTTTACCTTGACCTTGACCAGGACGGACACTTTGATTATACCCTGAATGCCGACGGCACGCCCTCGCCTTCGGGTGAGCTGTTTGCCTACTCATTCTTCAACAACAAAAACTCGCAGGGTGCTTCGGTACAGCCCAGCGCAGGCTTGGCAGTGCCTAACTTTACACTGCCCAAAAACTTGCGCTATGGCAATTATCGCGCTCGCTTGAAGGTGGATTGGGCCAACATTGACCCGGCCGGACAATGGACCGAGGGAGGCAAGGAGAACCAGATTGAAGCTAACGGGGGTTATGTGGTGGACTTTATTCTGAACGTACACCCTGAAACTTCGAAACTCGACATTCGTACCACCAATGGTTCAATCGTGGGTAAGAGCAACAAGGGTTTGCCCACCGAGGTGCCTTACGGCCGTGCGCTGAACACTTTGCTTGTTCCGGCTGCCGAGGGTTACAAGCCGGGCAAACTGACGGTGCGCCACGGTCATAACCTTGACGGGGCACAGTACATTCACGGTAACCGCCAGTGGAGCGAGTACACCGTGGACGATGCGAAGGTTCACATTGTGAAGGCTGACAGCGTGAATGGCGAGGTGCGCATGACGGTTGACTTTGAACCTACGACTGAAGCTGACTACAAACTGGTGATGGCTGATGAGTTCAATACGGCTAACGGCAGCATGCCCGATTCAAAATACTGGAGCCGCTCGGAGGTGGGACACGGCATTACGTGGAAACGCTTTGTGGCGCAAACTGAGGAGGGACAGCAGCAAACGGGTTACATGGAAGATGGTAAACTCGTGATGCTGTGTAAGCCTAATACGCTGGCTGCTGAAAAGGACGACAAAGGACAGCAGCAGGCCATGATTAGCGGTGCGATTGAAAGTAAGGATAAGTTTGACTTTACTTACGGTAAAATCGAGGCGCGCATTCTGACTACGCCGCACACGGGTAACTTCCCGGCCTTCTGGATGATGCCGACGAAAACGGTGAAGGGCTGGCCGAAGGATGGCGAAATTGACATCTGGGAACAGATTGACGATAAGGATAATTCGTTCCATACCATTCACTCGGAGTGGGCCAACAGCGAAGCCGGTTGCCACGGTCAGGCTAACAACCCTAAAAAGTCGAGCACCATTTCGTGCGAATCTACGCAGTATCACACCTTCGGTTTGGAATGGGAGGAGGATAAACTGAGCTGGTATGTGGATGGCCGCAAGGTGTTCTCGTACGCCAAATCGACGGATGCTGATGCCTTGGCTAAGGGTCAGTGGCCCTTCGACAAGCATTTCTACATCATTCTGAACCAGAGCGTGGGTAATGGCTCGTGGGCTAAACCGGCTGACACGAACTTTACTTACCGCACGGAGTTCGACTGGGTACGTGTTTACCAAAAAGAAGGACAGGTGAACACTGAAATCGGTCAGGCTACTGATGCAGATGCGAACATGGACGTGTACGTGCGCAATGGCAAAATCATCGTAGTGGCTCCGCAGGAAACGCTCGTTACGGTTTGCGATGTGCAGGGTCGCACCATTTACCGCGAAAAGGTGCAGGGCAACGTGAGCATTCCTTTGACCAAGGGTGTTTACGTGCTGAACGGCCGCAAGGTCATGGTGCCTTAACTGAACCTCCCTCTTTATTCGTTGATTCCTTGAAACCTTTGAGCCTTTAAACCTCAGGCTCCACTTACTAAAACAGCCCCGGGGCTAAGCAACTTGATGTTGCTCGGCCTCGGGGCTGCCGGTTTCTATGGGATATGTTTGCGAAGATGGGGCTACTCGGATTCGGTAGCAAAAAAGTGTGGATATGTTGACAATGTATTCAGCATATTGTGACAAACAATTTGTAGCATATATTTCAGTGATGATTCGAAGGTTTTGAAACCGCGGCGCCCTGTAAGGGCAGGGGTATTTCAGCCCAGGGTAAAGCAGACCGAAGGGCTGCGACACCCTGGGTTTCCCCCATGTCTCGGGTTTAAAAGGTATCGCGCCCTGTAAGGGCAGTATGTCGAGATAGGGGCAACGCCCCTCGACACACACGGGCGTAAATGGGGCGCATTACATGGCGCGTAATTACCATGTGCGTACCGTTCCACCAACGCATATACATGTTGTATTTCGCGCATTTCGCCC
>Kit_p1__coassemble_558_pt1 | contig 16473 bp, 11 predicted proteins | sample Kit_p1__metabat2_high_PE_008 | metagenome-assembled genome bin Kit_p1 | reverse complement strand
AAAGTAAAAATACTTCGATAGAATTATATAAAATAATTTTGAACACCTACTTATACGTCATTTTTTCATTTCCTATTTGTTGAGTACACCGGCAAAATAGGCTATGGTAAAGATAATGAAGAACAAAAGCCAATAAATATCCCACTTTTTGTTCTTCCATATATATTTGCATACTCCTTTTAGTGAATTTTCCGTTTTCAGCTCAGCCTGCAAAAGTTTGACGGTATAATAAGCCCAAAATAATAGTAAGGGCCAAATGATGTGGTATAACCATTTGAAATCGGTCATCTTTTGTAGGAGTAAAATCCATAAACATGCTATACCTATCCAATCTTTTTTATCTTCCATAATGAATGCTTATGACGAATTTGTTTGCTTTCAGTAATCGTTGGAGTTTCTGTTTTATGTTCGCAGCGTGCGCTCATACCGACGATTACACTGTTTCCACCCCGTGAATATGCGAGGACTACCGACACACATGGCTTTCAAGTTCTTTGTTTTCATGATTGTAAGGTTTTAATAGTTAGTAATGATGAGTAGGTGTTGGCAAATGTAATGATATTTTTGGTAATATGCAACCATTATGTTAGCTGAAATGCGTAATTCTGAGTTTTGGTGTAATTTTGAAGCAAAATGGAAATAGGTGGAAAGCGCGACCCGGTGCTTGCCCGCAGATGAGGGCGGCGTGAAGTAGTTGCAGGAGTGTTATTAAACGTAATGGGATGGTAAAATACCTTTTATTTCAAGCCCATTTGGGCAGCTTCCGCGTTTGTCTGAATTAGTTCCGAGCTTGTTGAAATTAGTTCCAAGCTTGTCTGAATTAGTTCCGAGCTAGTTGAAATTAGTTCCGAGCTAGTTTCAATAAAAAAAGAGTTAAAAATAAGACCCTTGGAACGCGTTCTCCCCATCCTTGAACAGACCAAACTTAGGGTTGAATGAAAAAATCGGACGATGAAGCAGTTGCGACACTGCATTCATCGTCCGTGGTGTATAAGGTTGTCAGGGCAAAATGGCCCAAGGGGCAAGGTATGGAGTCCCTGACGTTAAGCGTTTACTTCAAGCGTTTGAACGTGAATACGCCCTTCGTGGTAGTAACCTTTTCGAGGTACAGACCGCTGACGGGAGCAGCGATGCGCTGACCCTGCAGGTTGAAGTATTCGCGAGCAATCACTTCGCCTTCGATTTCGGTGTTGGCCAAAGCATCTTCGATGCCCGAGGGCTTCGAGGTGAGGTCGAGCGTGTAGCTGCGGTAGTTGTTGAGGTCGCTGAAGCTATCGTACATAAAGCTAACCATCTTCTTGCCGTCGGGGGTGAAGAAGCAAGTACCCGACACGAGGCTGTCTTCGACAGTGGTGATGTTTTGATTGTTTTCTTCGTCAACAGTTATTTTTTCGACATTGAAGCGGTAGTTCTCGTCGAGGAACTTGTTCAGGTCGTCGCGGCCTTCAGCCTTGAGCCATTCGTCGATGGCCATCGACTTATCGGCATTGGCAGGCATGATGTACGAACTGCGGGTAGTTTCGTTGAAGGGAGCTGCATGCACGAGCATACCGTCGTTGGTGATGCTGGTGGTGAGGTTATTCTTGAGGTCGGCCTCCTTCACGTTGTCCTTTTCGCTGTCGAGGGTAATGACAGCAGGCGTACAGCTTGATTCCAAACCTCTTTCGTCAGCCCACTGCAGGGTGCTGCCCAAATATTTACCGTTGGCCGAAATCAAGGCATTGTTGTAGGCATACGATGTGCCGTAAGTAACTCCCTTCAGTTTTTCCTGGAAAGCATAGTAGTCTTCCCAATATTGTGAACTGGCCAGTTCGTAAGACTGTGATGCAGCCGTGAACTCAGCTTTCTTAGCAGGATCGCTAATGTAGTTGCTCTGGTTGTATTCGGGGTTGGGGGGTACTTCTTCAAAACCAATCAAACCGTTCTGATAGTCTTCGTATGCTTGAGCGTATTCTTGTATGGCCTTGTTGTAGGTCACATAGTCCTCTTCGCTAAAGTAGTCGGTAGCCTTGGGTTCTTTGGGCTCAACGGGAGCCTTGCCAATTAAGGCCAGTTTTTCAGCGTTCCAGAGTTTGCTGGTACCCTTGAGCTGCTGCTGCCAGGTGCCATCGGCATTTTCGGTGAGGAGAATGGGGTAAACAACGAAACCATCGTTGCTGGTAACCTGAACAACGATTCGTTTGCCGTCGGCCGAAATGTCAGTAGCAAGAACTGACTGGGGCTCCAGACCTACGTAGTCTTTGTTGGGGAAGGGCAGTGCTTTGCATTCGTAGCTGCCATCTTCCTTCTGCGTCCAGATAACGGGGTAAGTCATCATGTTGGCACCGCCCATGTCTGCACCATCGTAAGCCAGGAAGCCCACAATGCGTTTGCCGTCGGGGGTGATGGAGTTGGCTCCGTTCATGGTGCTACCTTGACCCGTGAGCATGGGCAGGGGCGTAATTTTTCCGTCCTTGAAGATAACAGCACCATTGGCACTTGCACCAACTGCCGTACCGTTTTCGGTGATAACGTTGCTGCCTAAGCCAGCAGAATAGCTTTCGCCTTCGTTGCCAATGTAGTCGTAGAACTTTCCTGTTTCGGTGTTGTAGACACGGATCGATTCAAGTCCGCTTTCAATGAGCCAAGTACCGTTGGCCGATAAGTTGGTGAACTGATTGCCTTTGTAATCGGTTGCACCGGGAGTTTGAGCCAGGGTGCTACCAGCGAGGCATGCACAAGCCAATGTAAGTAGAGTTTTCTTCATAGTTCTCTGGGTATTTAAAGATTGGTGTATTCTTGTTGGTAAATCATGCGGCAAGCCGTCACGGCCCGAGGCCATGCGCCGCTTTGCGTGGCGGCTTGCTGCACGGAGTAAGCATGTTGCTTCAGTGGGTTACAGAATGACCTTTTTTACCTGTACCCCCTTGTTCGTGGTGGTTTTGAGCAGGTAAACGCCAGTGGTGGGCTGAGCCACGCGCTGTCCGTTGAGGTTGAAGTATTCGCGGCTGAGCACTTGTGCATCGGCCGTTTCGGCTGCATCAATGCCCGTGTCGGTGGGGTCAATAACCTTTACGACGTTGGCATTGAGAATTTGAGCCTGATAGATGTCGGTGGTCGAACCATTGATGTAGGCCACAGCTTTCAGGTTCTTTGCCGTCCAAATTTCAGGAATGGTGGTAGTAAAGGTGTGGCTGTAGGTATTGCCATTCCATTCAATGGCATCGCCCAGCATCTTGGTGAGCGTGCAGCGGAACACGTGGAAGTGTATCTTTTCGCCGCTACCAGATTGTTCGTGTTCGGTTTCCACCTTGTCCTCGGTGAGCAGCACGGTCAGGCTGTTATCTTTGTAATATTTTTCAACGAGATTGTTCTTTTCGCCCGATACGGTCACTTTCAGCGTGCGGGTGGCAGCGTCGTATTGCTGGTCAATGTTTACCGAAACGAAAGCAGCGGTTTCGGCACAGCGCAGGTAGCTGGGTTTAACTATTGCCACACCTTCGGTGGGCGATGAATAACCAATACCAATCAGAGGAGCAAACTTAGGATCGGAGGCATCAAGGAAACGACGGTCGAAGCTGGCTCTGGGAGCATCTTGCAATCCTAAAAGATTGCCTACTTCGTACGAATCATTTACAGTCAGAGAGTCTCTTCCGTAGCCAATGTGATGGGTTACCCATACATAGTCGTCGCGGTCATTGAGCAGCTTGGTAAGCAGGATATGTCCGTAGGGGCAATTACCGCAGGCCAAAGTGCTGAAATGCTCAACAAGCACCTTGCGCGGGAAGCTGGTGGTGTAGCAGGCAAGTTTGTGCGAAAGGGTGTCGTTGCCTTTGTAAGCGTTGTCTGATTCAATCCACACCTTCAATGCGTTGTCGCCCTCGGCACACTCAGCCGTCGGCACCTTTACAGTGAGTTTTTGCGAATTGCCCACTGCAATGCTACCCCCATTGGTAGGAACTTCCGTGGTTTTGCCGTTGAGGCTGTATTTAACCTTGGGCATATTCACAGCTTGTGTGCTGTAGTTGCTGATGGTAAGCGACATTTGAGCCTCGCTGCCAATCTTGTAGAAGTCGGTATTGAAGGTGCAGCTTGCCATAGCCACGTCGTCGTTGGCCGTTTCGCCGTTGAGGTCGATTACAGCTTGCAGCGCATGTGCACCGTAATCGCTGGCGAAATTGGTCCAATCCATGCCGGGGAGCTTGACAAGGCAGCTGTAGTCGTTGGTTGCATTCGGCACATCGTCGCAAACAATGCCTTTGCCGGCAGGTGCCGTGCCCGAGTAACCCACAATGAGGTCCTCGCCCGTAATGACGTAAGGCGTTTTGAGCAAAACTTCTACCCAACCTTCGGTGGTGATGCCACCGGGGCGTACGAATGAACCGGGAATGGCTGTGCCATCGAGCGAATGGCGAAGCCAAACGGCTAACTTCTCGATGCCGGGACGTGTGTAGACTCTGATTTTGCGTACGATGCCACCTTTATAAGGCATCATGCGTGCAGAAGGAAACTTAATGGCAGCCTGAAAGGGGATATTAAGTTTTTTGTCAAACGAAATGGTGGGCGTCGATTCATTGATGTTGTTGTCAACGCAGTAGCCCACGTTTGTGCTCTGTTGAGCGTACGTTTCAACTGTTAGCAACGTCAGAAACATCACTAACAAATAGCGTAATTTATTTATCATATACTGTTATTTTGGTTGCAAAATGAGCGCGCAGTGTAATTATGTGTATTTTCGGTGGCAAACCTACAAAAACTTTATGATAGAACCAAAGTTTTGCTTAAATATTTGTAGACTTTTTATTAAAAAAATAAATAAGCGAATAAATATACCTATTCTTATAGGAAATAGTGATAAGAATACAATTTTTATTCGGACTATCTCTTAAATAAAAACGAAAAGGTCTGTTTTGAAAATTCAGATAGATGACTTTCAAAACAGACCCGGGAATGTCAGAATGTAAATGCTTTTTGTTTGCTGCTTGCAAACTTCTAAACAAGCCGTCAGCCTTTTGCTTGCATGCTGTGCATAAGTGTGCAGACAGTACAAGAGCGCGGTCAGCGATTGTCGAAATCGATGGTTTCGCCATGCGTCGTGATGCCACGCACCGAAATGTCGAGCACCTGCTTTTCGTGTGCATTCGTAAAGAAAATGAGGTGGGCGCGCCCGTTGGCATCGGTGCGCACCGAAGGCGCCCAGTGAAGCGTGCGACGGAGGTCGGAAATCGAAGGGAGGTCGAAACTGCGGTAATTGGGCGCATAGAAACGGCGGCGGTGCGAAAAGCCCTGAATCCGACGCTTTTCCTTGCCCTTGGTCGAGCGGTAACGCGCGTGGTCGGGGTTTTCGTACATATACATTTTATACTTCTCGCGGCTGAAACGCTTGGTCTTGCCGCTCACCGCATCGGTTTGCTGATTTTCGTGGACGATGCTCACCGACTTGATTTCCTCGGCCTGAATGTCGCTGTAAAGTTCAGGAAAACGCTGCACGAGCGGCCCGAGCAATTCATTGTTCAAATACACCACGATGGGTAGCCCCCGGTACGTCCAGTCGGGCTGCAAGGCACGACCCGCAAAGTCGCTCTGCGCAATCATATCCTTGGGGTCGACCCCTATTTGTGCACCCTTTTCCCCGCTGCCGCCCGATACCGACGGCATGGGAGCCCCCGATGTCGCGTCGGGGTTGCCCGTGATGTGCCTTTCTGCATCGCGGGCCGACTGCGCACTGGCCGCAGCCTGCGAAGCCAGGGCAGCACCCACCGAAGCCGAACGGCTGTGTTCAAAGTTGCTTTCGAGCAAGGCCAGCAAGTCGTTGATGTAGCCCGGAGCCAGCCCCATATCCTTCACATGTTCGCACTCCTGCTCAATGTTGTAGAACTTTGTGGCCCGCTGCATGCCGTGCTTCTCGCCCCCACGCCAAGTGTAGCGGTTGCCTGTAAAGCCCCGGTATTTGTTTTTCACCTTTACATTCGCCTCGCCCAGCATGGTAGGCAGTGTACGCGGAATGGTGTCGGTCCATGCAAAGGTAAGCGGTTCGCGAAGGTGCGCTCCGCCCCCGGCTGCACGGCGCGACGCATTGTCGGTCGGTGTAGTAAGCGCCAGTTCAGGCCCGGTAAATGCGTGCGGACTCGGTGCAAACCAGCGGTCGAGCGTCAGACGTCCCCATTTGCGCTTACCCTGATCGTTGGTCGAAGTGAACTGCGCAATGAAGTCGCCCGTGAAGTCGATGTTCGACTCAAAGGCAAAACGCCCCAGGCTGTCGGTACGCGTTTCCCCCTCGATGCGGTCGCCGTTGAGCGAATAAGCCAGCAGTTGCAAGTTCATGAACGGCTGCGGTTCGCGTTTGTTGTTTTCCTTGAACAGCGTACCCCTCACAATCAGTTTGTCCTCGATGGGCTGCACCGTCTGAAAAGTGTCGGCCGCGCATAGCGTGGCAAAATCCGAAGCCGTCCAACCCTGCACCATCAGCAACAAGTCGAGCCGGCGGCGGTGCAAGGCATCGTTGGCCGCAAAATAGCTTTCGGGGCGGTGAATGTAGCCCCGCAGTTCCGAAGCCAGCAGCAAGTCCGTGCTCATGTTGCAGTCGGCATTTTCAATCAAGTTCCCCTCCTCGTCGCGCACAGCCACCGACACCGTAGTACTCACCCCCTTGCCCTGGCTGTCGGTAAGTTTCAATTCAAGAACAGCAGGCGAAAACGCCGCATACACCGCCTCGTTCTGTCGCACCTCCACCTGTATAGGGTGCTGCATAGAAGCCTCGTGCCCCTCGCACCACACCAGACGCGACGCCCGGCTTTGTCCGTCAAGGTCGAAAAGTTCGATGCGGTTCACCCCCCGGCGCAAGGCCCTTTCGGGAATCAGAATCTCGACCGGGTCGGAAGAAACCGAGAGCGTGTCGAAAAAACAAGCCTTTTCGCGGCAAAAAGCCGCCAGTCCCAGCAATTCGCCCCCGGCCGCAGCCGAATCGTTGGCCGCAATGCTCACAAACAATCCCTCGTGCGTCCATTGCGTATGCAGTGCATAGGCCGAAGCAGGCGAGGGCAGTGCAAAGGCACCTTGCGGCAAGGCACGCCGACCGCCATCTGCCGCAAGGCTGTTGGGCGCAGGGTTCGTCTGTTCCTCTTTAAGGAGCGCGTAGCCCCCGGCAAAATCGGCAGGCAGCACAAACGACCCCATGCCCTCGTGTTCCACCATCGCCTCGCTCACCACTTCGCCCCGTTCGTTGCAAATCAGCAGCGTGTCGGTGAGCGGAAAGCCCCGTCCGTCAGTCAGCTTGAAAGCCACCTGCTGCGCCACCCCCTTGGCCCTCAGTCCGCCCTCGGGAAAGAACGAAAGCAACTTTTCGGTGCTATCTCCCTGCACGTAAGGGCGCGGTGCACCGTAAGTTACCCGCTTGTTGGGCGTAGGTTCGGGAATGGCCAGTTCGTTGAGCGACAAATCCTTGTTGCGCGGCGACCCCATTTGCGGGTTGGCCGTGGTGAACACCGGGAAAACGCGCGAAAAGCACGCCGCGTCGTCCCAGTTGGTCATGGCGCGGGTGTAGGCCCTCACCTCGTAGTAACCGGCGCGAACCGGCAAGTTCAGGCTCAGCGAACCGTCGGCCTGACCGAGTGAGTCGATGCGCAGTGTCTGTTTCTCCATCAGCTGCCCGTCGGCATTGAGCAGCTCCACGTAAAGCACGCGGCTCAGCGTTGTGGGCTGCAGCGTCGAGGCCCGCACCACGTAGGCCTTGTACCAAATGGTGTCGCCTTCGAGGTAGGCCGAATTGTCGAAATGCAAGTACACCTTTTCGCGCGGATAGTTGTAGTCGAAGCGCGAAGCCTGCTTGAAATGTGCAAACAAGCGTTCGGTTCGCTCCTTCAGCGTTTCGGATTGTTGGGCGCAGAGGGGCAGTGCATGTGCCGCAAGGAGCAGTAAGCAAAAAGTGATGACCCTATATATATAATAAGGAGTAGATGTATAAGGAGTATATGTAGAATAACGGGTAAATCTGTGATAAGAATTGGGCTTGTGGCAAGCACCAGGCTGGCTGCAGCAAGCAGCGTTAGGCACAGTATGGCAAAAGCAATGATTCATGGTGAAGCAAAAATTTGAAATCAAAAAGCACCGGCACGGAACCCCGATATTTCACACCTTGGCTTCGCGGCAGTTTAGGGCTGTAAAATTACGCTTTTTGCCCAAGGTGTGTGTGAATGTCTGGTAAAAAACGGCAAAACAAGCGCGCCAAAGCTCAAAAAACTCATTTCGCGCCGCACAAATGGAAAAAGCCCCGAAGTAATTTGGGTATTTCGGTTTTTTATTGTTACTTTTGCGTGATTTACAGTGGAAAATAAAATCAAAATTTTAATACACAATTCAGATGAACGTGATAACGAAAACCGTTTCGCTGCCTGACGGACGTACCATCAGCATCGAAACCGGCAAACTGGCCAAGCAAGCCGACGGCGCAGTTATGCTGCGTATGAACAACACCATGCTGCTTGCTACCGTATGTGCTGCCAAAACCGCACAGCCCGGTACAGACTTTATGCCCCTCCAGTGCGATTACAAAGAAAAATACAGTGCCGCAGGTCGTTTCCCCGGTGGCTTCACCAAGCGTGAAGGTCGTGCCGGCGACTACGAAATCCTTACTTCGCGTTTGGTCGACCGTGCACTCCGTCCCCTCTTCCCCTCAGACTACCACTGCGAGGTTTACGTTAACATCACGCTCTTCTCGGCCGATGGCGTAGACATGCCCGACGCATTGGCCGGTTTTGCCGCTTCGGCTGCTTTGGCTGCCAGCGACATCCCCTTCGACGGTCCGATTTCTGAAGTTCGTGTGGCCCGCATCAACGGTGAATACGTGGTGAACCCCACCTTCAAGCAGCTCGAACAGGCCGACATGGACATCATGGTAGGTGCTACGGAAGACAACATCATGATGGTGGAAGGCGAAATGGACGAAGTGCCCGAAAGCGCACTCCTCGAAGCCCTCAAGGTGGCACACGAAGCCATCAAGCCCATGTGCCAGCTCCAAAAGGAACTCTCGAAAGAACTCGGCACGGACGTGAAGCGCGAGTACGACGACGAAATCAACGACGAAGAACTCCGTCAGCAAGTAAAGGACGAGTGCTACGCTCCGGCATACGCCATTGCTGAGGCCGGCGACCACGACAAGCACCAGCGCGAAGAAGCCTTCACCAAAATTCGCGAAGACTTCAAAGAACGCTATGCTGCCGCTCACCCCGAACTCACGCCCGACGAAATCGAAGAAAAGAACGCGCTCGTTGACCGCTACTACCACGACGTGGAACGCGATGCCATGCGCCGTTGCATCCTCGACGAAGGCAAGCGTCTCGACGGACGTAAAACCACCGACATCCGCCCCATCTGGTGCGAAGTGTCGCCCCTGCCCATGCCTCACGGTTCGTCAATCTTTACCCGTGGCGAAACTCAGGCTTTGGCTACCGCAACACTCGGTACGAAACTCGATGAAAAGATGGTTGACGATGTACTCGACAAGAGCTACATGCGCTTCCTCCTTCACTATAACTTCCCTCCCTTCTCAACCGGCGAAGCTAAGGCTCAGCGTGGCGTAGGCCGTCGCGAAATCGGTCACGGTCACTTGGCATGGCGCGCATTGAAGGGACAAATTCCTGCCGACTTCCCCTACACCGTACGTGTAGTGAGCGACATTCTCGAATCAAATGGTTCGTCGTCAATGGCCACCGTTTGTGCCGGTACGCTCGCCCTCATGGATGCCGGTGTGCCCATCAAGGCTCCCGTCAGCGGTATCGCCATGGGTCTGATTAAGAACCCCGGTGAAGAAAAGTATGCCGTGTTGAGCGACATCCTCGGTGACGAAGACCACCTCGGCGACATGGACTTCAAGACCACCGGTACGGCCAAGGGTTTGACCGCTACGCAGATGGACATCAAGTGCGACGGCCTTTCATACGAAATTCTTGAAAAGGCACTCGCTCAGGCTAAGCAGGCTCGCGAACACATCCTCGGCAAGATTCTTGAAACCATGGATGCACCCCGCGCCGAACTCAAACCGCACGTTCCCCGCATCGAAGCCTTCGAAATTCCCAAAGAATTCATCGGAGCAGTTATTGGCCCCGGCGGCAAGATTATTCAGGGCATGCAGGAAGAAACCGGAGCTACCATCACCATCGAAGAAGAAGACGGTGTGGGCAAAATCCAGGTTTCGGGTCCCAACAAGGAAAGCATCGACGCAGCCATCGCACAGATTCGCGCCATCGTTGCCATTCCCGAAGTAGGCGAAGTTTACGATGCCAAGGTAATGAGCATCATGCCTTACGGTTGCTTCGTAGAGTTCATGCCGGGCAAGGAAGGCTTGCTCCACATCTCTGAAATCAGCTGGAAGCGTCTTGAAACGGTTGAAGAAGCCGGTTTGAAGGAAGGCGACCACATTCAGGTGAAGCTCCTCGAAATCGACGAAAAGACCGGCAAGTTCCGCCTGTCGCACCGCGTACTCGAAGAAAAGCCCGAAGGATGGGAAGAACGTCCCGCACGTCGTCCCCGTCGCGAAGGCGGTGAAGGTCGCGCACCCCGTCGTCCCCGTCAGGAATAATATTTTCCGTAGCGAGTAGCATTTCTCGCCACGCGTAAAATTATAACCCCATTTCAATCCCCTTGCAGCTACATGCCTGCGAGGGGATTTTTTTTACGCTATTTTTACTCACTAGCCTAAACCGATGTGCAATTAGGCGCGAAATATCGACCACTTTGTTAGCAAGATGCGGAAAATTACCCCCTTATTTGTGGTGGATTTTAAAACATTCACTATCTTTGCATAAATTACAATAATAACAAAACCATCTACGCATTATGAAAAATGTAAAGAAGGTGCTTGCTTCGCTTTGTGTAGCGATGCTGGCAACACCCGTTGCTTTTGCTCAAAGCAATGGCGAGAAAGAAAAGGCAGACTATCCGCACATGTTTATCGGTGTGCAAGGTGGTGGCCAAGTGACGTTTACCAACTACAAGGCATCGAAGCTCATTACTCCGATCGGTGCTTTCAGCGTAGGCGGCATGTTCACGCCCGCTGTCGGTGCCCGTATCCATGTGAGCGGTTTTAACGAAAAGGGCGGACTCAAAAGCCTGAACAAAACTTACGACTACAAGTTCGTGACCTCAAACCTCGACTTGATGCTTAACCTTTGCAACGTGTTTGCGCCCAATAAAAATCATACCATCAACGCCTACCTTATTGGTGGTGTAGGTTTGGGCTATGCTTGGGACAACGACGACCTCAAAGGCATGATGAGCCAGGCCACGGAGCAAAACCTCAACTTTAAGTGGGCCGACGACCGCCTCGTTCACAACTTCCGCGTAGGTATGCAGCTCGAAGCCGAGCTTCACCGCAACGTAGGTTTGAACCTCGAAGTAACGGCCAACAACCTCCACGACCGTTTCAACTCAAAGGTTAACGGCAAGGGCGACTGGCAGCTTCAGGCCATGCTCGGTTTGAACTTCAAGTTTGGTTTCAAGAAGAAGAAAGCAGCACCTGCACCTGCTCCGGCTCCTGCCCCCGCACCTGCACCTGCTCCCGCCCCGGCTCCTGCACCTGCTCCCGAGCCCAAACCCGAGCCCAAGCCCGAGGTGAAGAAGGAAACCAAGCGTCTCGAAGTGTTCTTCGTGATTAACAGTGCTACTCCCAGTGCCAGCGAAGAAGCCAAGATTAAGCAAGTAGCCGACTGGCTCAAGGCTAACCCCAAGGCCGAAATCGAACTCGTGGGTTACGCTGATGCTGGAACCGGTACGGCCGACGTTAACCGTCGCATCTCAGAAAAGCGTGTGAACAAGGTAGCCAAGCTCCTCACCGAGAAGTACGGCATCGAAGCTTCACGCATTTCAAGCTCGTTTAAGGGCGACACCGTTCAGCCGTTCAAAGCCAACGACGAAAACCGTGTGGTTATCGGTTTGAGCGAAATCGAAAAGTAAGATTGTTTCACTTTTCATAATTCTCCATTATTGACATTCTCCTTTCTTTTCTTCTAAAGAAAACTGTCATGGTACCTGCGATTGTCTATATGACAGTCGCAGGTTTTTTTTAGGCCTATTGTGTTCATGGCTCTAAAAAAAATGAAATCGGGATATAACATTTTATCGCATTCCGATTTCCAAAACGTATGAAGCACCCACGTTTACCCACCCAATTCCCTCTGAGCCAAAAAAAACTCCATGCAGTCAAGGAAAAACTGTATGGAGTACAATATCAAAGTGTGACGCAGCGAACATATTTGCCGTTCGTAGGTGTTTGTAAGCGGAAAGTAGGGATTGAAAAAAAAGAAACATTGCACAAGCAGTCCCCGAATCTGAGTCCTGTGTTTGAAACGGAACTGTTGCTTCTGTTCTTTTCCGCATGGTAACTTATTCTCCTATTCCCTATGTGTAGGGTAAGTATGGAGGTCCTGTGCGCCATGTTCTGTGAGGTTAAAATAGGAAGGTTGCAAAGGCGCGTAGCGTTACACTTGAATTTGTTGCTTCATTGATGTGTGGCAAAATTACCACATTCCAACCAATATCTTTTGACCTTTTTAGCCTCATGTTGAAAAGTATCATTTCATCGCATACATAAAATGCCCTTAAAATGTAAAAAAAACGCCCATTTCATCGCCCATTTTACCTTGAAAATGCTTTTTGCATCATTTGAATATTTACTTAATTCTTTTGTCTAAAAATACCGTTTATCTTTGTTGCACCGAACGAATTTGCGTAAATTTGCTATCGAACAGCCCATGCCAAACAGTTTGTTCACCCCTTTTCACCCTTCGACGTATTAACCCCTTATTTCATTATGCTCTCGAAAGTAAACACCTCAGCCGTCAACGGGCTGTCGGCCATGCCCGTATTTTTGGAAGTCAACTGTCAGCAACTCCATGCCCAAGATGCCACGAGCCTCTATTTCATGGTAGGGCTTCCCGACAATGCCGTGCGCGAGAGTAAATTACGCGTCGAAAATGCCCTGTTGAGTAGCGGCGTCAAACTGCCCGACCGCATGAAGTTCACCATCAACTTTGCCCCCGCCGATGTGCGCAAGGAGGGGTCGGGCTACGATTTGCCCCTTGCCCTCGGACTCATGGCATCGGTAGGGCAGGTGCCCGCCGAAAAGTTGTCGCGCTATGTACTCGTTGGCGAACTCGGACTCGACGGCTCCATTCGCCCCATCAAGGGTGCACTCAGCATAGCCATTAAAGCCCGCGAGCAGCAGTACGAAGGACTCATCGTGCCCCGCGACAATGTGCGCGAAGCCGCCGTGGTCAACAAACTCAAGGTCTACGGAGCCGACCATTTGCAGCAGGTCATCGACTTTTTCAAGGGCGAAGACAGCCTGCAACCCACCCTTGTCAACACGCGCGAAGAGTTCTATGCCGCCCAATCACAGTTCCCTTTTGATTTTGCCGACGTCAAAGGGCAGCAAAGCGTAAAGCGCGCCTTCGAAGTGGCCGCTGCCGGCGGACACAACATCATGCTCATTGGTGCCCCCGGTTGCGGCAAGAGCATGATGGCCAAGCGTTTGCCCGGCATTTTGCCCCGGCTCACCCTGGCCGAAAGCCTTGAAACCACCCAAATTCACTCCGTAGCCGGCAAGCTCGGCGCCGAAACCTCGCTCGTGGCGCAACGCCCCTTCCGCTCGCCCCACCACACCATTTCCGACGTCGCCCTGATTGGCGGCGGCACCTCGTGTAAGCCCGGCGAAATCAGTTTGGCGCACAACGGCGTACTGTTTCTCGACGAACTGCCCGAGTTTTCGCGAACCGCGCTCGAAACCCTCCGTCAGCCCCTCGAAGACCGCGAAATCACCATTTCGCGTTCCAAATACACCGTTACCCTTCCCTGTTCCTTCATGCTTGTGGCCTCGATGAACCCTTGCCCCTGTGGCTACTACAATCACCCCACCCACGAATGCAAGTGTTCGCCTGCCCAAATTTTGAAATACAAAAATCGCATTTCCGGTCCGCTGCTCGACCGCATCGACATTCAGGTTGAAGTAACCCCCGTCAGTGTGGCCGACCTTGCGCAAGCCCCCGCCGGCGAACCGAGCAGCGTGATTCGCGAAAGGGTGGTGGCAGCGCGCCAAAGGCAGACCGAACGCTACAGTGCCTTTCGCGGCATACACTGCAATGCCCAAATGACGCGTGCCATGCTCGAAACCTACGCCCGCCCCGATGCCGACGGTGCCGCCGTGCTTGAACGCGCCATGCACCGCCTCGACCTTTCGGCCCGTGCCTACGACCGCATACTCAAAGTGGCCCGCACCATTGCCGACCTCGATGCCTCGGAAGCCGTGCTCGAACGCCATATCAAGGAGGCTGTGAACTATCGCAACCTCGACCGCGGCTCGTGGGGCGAATAAAACTTTTTTTCTGTACTAACTCTTTAATTTTTTACGCCTTATGAAAAACTTTGTTCAACGCATCCTTACCTCGGGCCTTTGCCTGGCCTCGTTTTTGATGATTCAGCCCCTCTACGCTTCGTGCAGCAGCCCCTTGGCTTCGAAGCTACAGACCGAGGTGGCAACGGTTGGCAACGAACACCAAATTCCGCTTCAGAAGTTCAGCAAACTGGAAGTGGTGGCCAATTTTCATGTCATCGTCACGCAGAAAAAAGGCAGCCCCAGGCTCACCCTGCGCACCAACGACAACTGGAAGGACGTGGTGCGCTTAGCCGTAGATAACGACAGACTGATGATTCAGCCACAGAAAGGCAGATACTTCGATGCAGACAAAGCCGGACGCATGCTGCTGTATCTTGAAGTGGAAAACCTTTCGGAAGTGAAATTACAGGGTTCGGGCAACATCGAATTTGCGCGTTCGTTCAAGGCCGACAATCTGCAGCTGGAACTCGTAGGGTCGGGCGACATCGACTTCCTGCAGTCGTTGCGCTGTCAGAACAGCCTTAACATTAAGCTGCAAGGCTCGGGCGACATCGACTTCAACCAGGGAGCCGATGCCAAAGAAGTGAACATCTGTTTGTTGGGTTCGGGCGACGTTACGTCAGAAGGTATGCTTTGCAGCCAATACAAAATGAAGGTTGATTTGCAGGGTTCGGGCGACATCGATATGAAGAAAATCAAAGCCTATAATGCCGAAATCAGTTTGATGGGTTCGGGCGATTTCGAAGCCGACGATGTAGACCTTGCCACGCTCAATGCCTCGGTGCAGGGTGCGGGAAACATGGACTTAAAGGGCCGTGTCGAGTCGGTTAACTACAGCGTGTTAGGTTCGGGCGTTATCAATGCCGCACAGCTCAAAGCCAAACGTGTCAAGGTAAATGTCAACGGTTCGGGCACGCTCAAGTGTCATGCCGACGAATTGCTTGAAGGTTCGGTCGAGAACTGCGGCAATTTGGAAATTAGCGGCAAATCGCGCGTCGAAGTGTCATCCAGCCGACAAGGCACCGTGCGCCGTTTGTAGACCATGCCCTTTGTTGCATAAGCTGATGGGGCAAACTTAACTCCTCCTCAAAATGCCGATGCAGAAAATAGCCAAACGTACTCGTTCGTGCTACACGAATGAGTCGCGTCTGGCTGTTTTCCACATCGGCATTATTTGTGTGTAGAATTTACGGAATCAGATTCGAATCGTCTTAAATATATTTTTACGTGTAAGTGGAAAGTGCTGACAGAAGCCCATACAAATCAGGGATAATGCCCATAAAGCCATTGAACCTGCAAAAATGTGGTCGCACAAACCGGGTACAGCTATTTTCAGGATGAAAAGTAATAAACATATCCCAGGTAAGAGCATATAGTTTAAAGCAGTCCATTTTTTAAATAATCCAGTAGGACAAATGTAGTACACCTGATTGTCGTCATCAGCATCTATTGATGCGATTGTATAGGTGAAAGTGCTGGGATACCTCAATTTAACAACAATCTGTTCACCTTTCTTTGTGTCCAAATCATAATAATCCTGTTGAGTTGGGCAACTGATTGTTTTTTGTGCGTCTTTGCCTATAACGATTCGTGTAAATAATTTGTCGAATCCTCGATTTACAATAATTTTCATGTTGCAGTAAGGTTGTTTTAATACATATTAGCTCAGTCTTCTTGTCGTTTGCAGTTGGTAATGCTCCTTTGTGATTTTTGCTAACAGTTATGATGGTATCAAATCATCAAAATATACATTCTCATCTGCAATAACAGGTGCTTGTTTATTTCGCAACAAAGGTACAGATTATTTCTTTATGCAACAAAAAATGTAAGTATAATTCTGTAAATAATTGCATTTATGATTATTTTGTGCTTTAATATGTGATATTTTGTATGTGTATCTGTTTAACAAGTAGAATAATGTGTATTTTTAGACTAATTTCTCAGAAGCCGCAAGCAGCATCGAGCAACACACCTCATGTGCCAATCGTTAGGTGGATGGGTATCAGTGTAAATATGTATTTGTTGAAGCGCTGTTTTGCTTGGATAAAACAAACCAATACTTCGGTAAATTTTTACCGAAAAATTAAAAGTTAAACCATAGAACCGGC
>Kit_p1__coassemble_467_pt1 | contig 18618 bp, 15 predicted proteins | sample Kit_p1__metabat2_high_PE_008 | metagenome-assembled genome bin Kit_p1 | reverse complement strand
AAATATTGGAATGCGCAACTATTTGATTGATTATCAGCTATCTAAAATTGTTCATGCATCTTATATATACATCTTTTACTATCGTTGTATTTATAGATATTCATTGAAAGTCAAGGGTAGCTGCGCTACCCCGCATTTTTCATCCCCTAAACTGAAGATTTAGGGGTTTTCAAATGCGAGTCTCTATAAATATGCGAGATACTGTGCTTGAACAATATCTCGCAAAATGGGCTTTTAAAGGGATGACCCGTTTGTATATAGCTTCGCTACCTCAGCAGAACGCCAGCAAACTTGCCTCACTCGGCATTCGGTTGGTATTGACTTGCCAATATCACTGAAATTCAACATCAACATACTGTTTGCTAAAAGAAGCAATTACTGTCGGCGAGGGCTTGCATGGAGGGGAAGAGCATGTTGGCGCCTTCGTTGAGCAGGGCGCTTTCGGGCAGGGGGCCGGTGTTGACGGCTATGGTGAAGATTTGGGCGGCTACGGCGGCACGAACGCCTAAGGGGGCATTTTCAACCACAATGGCTTCGTTGGGCTTGATGCCGACCTTGGCCAATCCCATGAGGTAGGGTTCGGGGTTGGGTTTGCCGTGCTTCACGTCTTTGCTCGATACGATGAGGTCGGGACTGAAGTAGCCGGGGTAATTGTGTTCGAGGCGATCAAGAAGCGACTTCTGTCCGCTGCCGGTTACTACAACAATGGTGAGTCCGGCAGCTTTTACCTTTTGCAGCACTTCGTGGGCTCCGGGCATCTTGGGGGCTTCGGGACAGGCATTGAACAGGCGGCACTTTTCTTCGTAAATGCGTTGCACTTCATCGGGCGTGGCATCGCGGTTCCAATAACGCTGGGTGAGGATGTTGATGGTGGCATTGCCGGTTCGTCCTTCGTGCATATAGGCTTCCTGCTCGGTCATGTTGAGTCCGAACTCGGTGCAGACTTTGGCCCAGGAGCGGGCATGGTTGGGCATGGAGTCGAAGAGTACGCCGTCCATGTCGAACAATACGGCCTTGGGGGTGAAGGTGCTGAAGCCTTGTTTTTTCAAATATAAATTGACTGCTTGCATGATTTCTTTCGGATTAGAGTGGGCATACCTAAAAACGGGGTATAAGTTTACGGGCGAGAACCTGTGAGGTTTCTCTGGCAAACTTATACCCCAGATGATATGAAGCGGGTGTCTGGACTTTGCCAGGCACTTGCTTGAGGGGGCTCTTTATTTATTACAGACGGGCCTTGATGGCTTCTGATTCGGCTTCATAGCCGGGCTTGCCAAGGAGGGCAAACATGTTCTTCTTGTAAGCCTCAACACCGGGTTGGTTGAAGGGGTTTACTTCGAGCAACAAACCGCTGATACCGCAGGCACGCTCGAAGAAATAGATGAGCTGACCGAGCTGGTACTCATCAAGACGGTCGACGCAAACGCGCATGTTGGGCACGCCGCCATCAACGTGGGCCAGCTGGGTACCCAACTCTGCCATCTTGTTCACTTCGTCAACGCGCTTGCCTTCGAGGAAGTTGAGTCCGTCGAGGTTTTCGTCGTCGTGGGGGAAGAGTACTTTGTGTTCAGCGTTTTCAACCGAGATGACGGTTTCGAATACCGTGCGTTCGCCCTGCTGAATCCACTGACCCATTGAGTGGAGGTCGGTGGTGAAGTCAACTGCTGCGGGGAAGATGCCCTTGAGATCCTTGCCTTCGCTCTCGCCATAAAGCTGCTTCCACCATTCGTTCATGTAGTGAAGTTTGGGCTGGAAGTTTACGAGGATTTCGATTTTCTTACCGGTTTCGTAGAGTGCGTTGCGCACTGCAGCGTACTGTTCGGCAGGGTTCTGATCGAAAGGTACTTCGGGGGCGGTGAGTTTTTCCATATCGGCTGCACCCTTCACGAGGGCTTCAATATCGAAACCAGCACAGGCAATGGGGAGCAGACCTACGGGGGTGAGCACTGAGAAACGTCCACCTACGTTATCGGGGATGATGAAGCTTTTGTAACCTTCGGTGTTGGCGGTGATGCGGGCTGCACCCTTCACTGCGTCGGTTACGGCTACGATGACCTTGCGAGCCATTTCAACGCCGCGCTGCTCTTCGCACTGCTTGCGGAGCAAACGGAAGGCCAAAGCGGTTTCGGTGGTGGTGCCGCTCTTTGAAATATTGATGATACCGAACTTACGGCCTTTGAGGTATTCGGTGAGTTCGTAGAGATAGTCCTCGCCAATGTTGTTGCCGGCATAGAGCATTACGGGGTTCTTGCCGTCGTTGGTGAGCCATTCGAAGCTGTTGCTGAGGGCTTCGATAACCGAACGGGCACCGAGGTAGCTACCGCCAATACCGGCTACGACAATGGTGTCGCAGTTTTCGCGGAGTACGCGGGCTGTTTCCTTGAGGTCGGCAAGGTGTTCGGGGGTAATGCTTGAAGCAAGGTGCAACCAGCCGAGGAAATCATTGCCGGGGCAAGTGCCTTCTTCCAAAGCCTTTTGAGCGGCTTTAACACGGGGTTCGAATGCTTTCAAAGCATCGGCCGACAAAAATTGTGCGGCCTTGGTAACATCTAAACGAATATTCTTATTCATAACCAAAGTTAGTTAATGTGTTTGTTGTTAGCGTGGTTCAATAAAAATCATTCTGCCGTTTGGCTTGTTTGCTGCGCGGAATCCGGCCACAGGCCTTCGGCTTGCAGCATCTGACCGTAGGCTTCGGCTTTGCGCTCGAGTGCCAGGGGATAGGCGCGGCTGCTGCTGGGCATGCGATACAGGCGCATGGGGCGTTGGTCGAAAGTGAAGTCGACCCATCCGCCTACGGGTGGTTCGCTCAGGCCGAAATGCTGGCAGAGCGTTGTGGTGGCTTTCTGTCCGGTGGTGACTACTGCCCGGCATTGGGGCAACTGGCGCAATAGGGCCGACACGTCGGTTTCCTGAACAACTTCAAGAAATTTGTCGGAGGCATTGTCTTGCAAACGGTTGACTGCGGTGGCGGTGTCGTAGAGGGCGATGCCTATGTGGCGCAGAAATGCTTCGATTTGGGGCTGGCGGAATTTGCGTTGGGCAGTGTCGACAAAGTGGTCGCGGTCGGCAAAATAAAGATGGCCGAAAATGCGCCACATGTCGTTTTGCATGTTGGGGTAGAAGAACTGCATCGACCACCGTTTGACGGGCGGCGGAAAACTGCCCAGCATGAGTATACGCGCCGTGGGAGGCAAAAAGGGTTGAAGCGGATGAGTTTCCATATAATAGGAGTTGGATTACGGGGTTCAGCTGAAGGTTGGGCAGGCATGATTAGACAGCGAACGAGGTCGGGGGAACTGATACGCAGAATGAGTCGTATGCTCTACTCGCTTCGCGTGCAACACAATATCCCTATTTCATTTTTTTTGCGCCGAAGGAACATGCCTTGAAATGCCTTTTAACAAAGGGTATGCGGAGAAAATTGATGTCATGATTTTTTACGACCTGCGATATCAAAATCCGAAAAAAATTGGATTTCGGAATTTTACATTGTAACTTTGCACCTGCAAACAGATGAAAAAACAACAGATTCCTTAATTATCCATCGTTATTTATTCAGCGTTCTTTGACATTTTGTTACAACAGAAAGTAAGGCAGGTAGGCCTGTCTGAAACCAGCACGATTTTGTCGGCATAATCCTTACAGTCTATCCTTCTGACCCGTTACCATAGAGACAAAAGCACTTTGCAAAACCCAGGTCCGGAAAGGGACGCAGGTCTTGCAAAATACCTTGTAATGGGACTTAAAGCGACTTCAGATAGCGTTCGGCTTCGATAGCGGCTTTGCAACCACTGGCGGCAGCCGTAATGGCCTGACGGTAGTGAGGATCGGCAACGTCGCCTGCTGCAAATACGCCGGGCACACCGGTACGAGGGCTTGCGCCTTCGGTAATGATGTAGCCGATTTCGTCGGTTTTCACCCAGGGAGTGAAGAGGTCGCTATTGGGCTTGTGACCGATGGCGAGGAAGAAACCATCGATGGGCAAATCGTAACGACGCTCGTCGGCTTCGCCCAAGCGGTGAACGAGGTGGGCACCTTCCACACCGCCTTCGCCATAGAGGCCGAGGGTGTTGGTTTCGAAAAGTACTTCGATTTTGGGATTTTCCATCACGCGGTCTTGCATGGCTTTCGAAGCACGAAGGAAGGGCTTGCGCACAATGAGGTATACCTTCTGTGCCAGACCTGCCAAATAGGTGGCTTCCTCGCAGGCGGTGTCGCCACCACCTACTACGGCTACGACTTTTTTGCGATAGAAGAATCCGTCGCAAGTGGCGCAGGCGCTCACACCCATGCCTTGGTATTTCTTTTCATCGGCCAAACCTAAATATTTGGCTGATGCGCCGGTGGCGATGATGAGCGTTTGACATTCTTCCATCGTGTCGTCGTCGAACCAAACCTTGTAAGGGGCTTGCGAAAGATCGACTTTCACGGCTGAAGCCGGACGGATTTCGGTGCCGAAACGAAGGGCTTGCTTGCGCATGTCGTCCATCATTTCATTGGCATCAATACCTTCGGGGAAACCGGGGTAATTTTCAATTTCAGTGGTAATGGTGAGCTGGCCTCCGGGCTGGAGTCCTTCGTAAATAACGGGTTGCAAACCAGAACGTCCGGCATAGATAGCTGCCGTATAGCCGGCAGGGCCGGAACCGAGTATCAAACAAGAAATCATAAGTTATATGTGCGTTTATTATTGTTCAGTAATTATTCTATCAGTATGTTGTTCAGTGAATACTCCAAGTACATGAGTACTGTTTCGGAGGGCGAATCCCTGCAGAAGGCTTAACGAAGATCGATGACTTCGATGCCGGGATGCTGTTTTTCGTTGAACTTAAACGTGGCGTCGGGCCACTTGCGATGGGTCTTGAGGCTGTTGATGCGTATTCTTGACCATTCGCCGCGATTGTTCTTGACACGGATGGAATAAGGCAACGACGTTTTTTTATCAATCACGGCTATGAGCAGCTGAATGTTGCTTTGTTTGTTTTGAGCCACCAGGCGCACTTCGTGGCAGGCCTTGCCATGATAGGTGGTGCCGGCGAGTTTAAGGTTGTAGCCTTTTTTATACAGATTGATAAAAGTGTAAGGATTCATTTGCTGAATTTCAGCATCGGTGGGCGTACTCACGTTCACTTCGTCGCTGCCGGTGAGCAGGGTCCACTGCGTGCGTCCGTCGAACCAGGTGGTGATGCTGGGCGAAGTGAGTTTGAAGCGATTGCCCTGCACACAAATTTGTCCGCCCACAGTTCCGTTTTCCGTTACACCGACGAACTGGGTGGCTTCGAACTGAGCTTCAATACCTCCGCTGGCTTTGAGTTTGCTGGCGGTTTGATCTAACACCTGATGGGCTGTTTGCGCTATACCAGCTACGCTCATGGCACAGGCGGCAAAAAGAGTGAGGTATATTTTTTTAAAATTCATGACATGCTTTGTTTTAAAATGCCCGGAGAATCGCAGCACCACAATGGGGTGCCCGGGAAAGCGGAATACTGTTCCTGTTTCGGGCAACTACAATGATGGAGCAAATATACTTTTTTTTACCCAACTGACCACACATTCGCTTTCTTTTTTCTACTATAAAAGGGGAATACGCAAAATGCAGCGCAAAAAGCTGTAAACTTTTTACGCTGCATGGCTATTCATTGGGAATTACGGTGTATTCCTTTGCTGAAAACCCGACTATCTGTGCAGGGCTTCCAGACGGGAATCGAGTTCTATTTCGTCGGCAATGAGCACTTCGCGGGGTTTGGAACCTCGGGTAGGGCCGACTATGCCGGCTCGTTCGAGCTGGTCCATCAATCGTCCGGCACGGTTGAAACCAATGGAGAACTTGCGCTGGATGAGCGAAGTGGAACCTTGCTGGTGAATGACGATAAGGCGGGCCGCTTCGTCGAACAGGGGGTCGAGCTGGTTGGTGTCCAAATCGGCTGCTCCTCCTCCACCCTCGCCGTCCATTTCGGGTTCGGGCAATTCGAAGGCTGAAATAAAACCTTGCTGCTTGCTGATGAAGTCGTTGATTTTCTCAACCTCGGGGGTGTCGACAAAGGCACACTGCACACGCACAGGGGTGTTGGCCGCAAGGAAGAGCATGTCGCCCTTACCTACGAGCTGATTGGCTCCGCTCTGGTCGAGAATGGTGCGACTGTCGATTTGCGACATGACCTTAAATGCCATACGGGCGGGGAAGTTTGCCTTGATGGTACCCGTGATGATGTTGGTGGTGGGACGCTGGGTGGCAATGACCATGTGCATGCCCACGGCACGGGCCAACTGGGCAATACGGGCAATGGGCAATTCCACTTCCTTGCCGGCTGTCATGATAAGGTCGCCAAACTCGTCGATAATCACTACGATATAGGGCATGAACTCATGTCCGTTTTCGGGATTGAGCTGACGCGACTTGAACTTGGCATTGTATTCCTTGATGTTGCGCACTTTGGCTTTCTTCAGCAAGTCGTAGCGGTGGTCCATCAGTTGGCAAAGACTCTTGAGCGTTTGCACAACTTTGGTGACATCGGTGATGATGGGGTCGGCATTGTCGTCGGGAATCTTGGCCAGGAAATGCTTCTCGATGGAGGTGTAAATGGAGAATTCCACTTTCTTGGGGTCGACCATCACGAACTTCAATTCCGAAGGGTGCTTTTTGTAAAGCAGCGAAGTGATGATGGCATTCAAACCAACCGATTTACCCTGACCGGTGGCACCGGCTACAAGGAGGTGGGGCATCTTGGCCAAATCGACCATGAACACTTCGTTGGTAATGGTTTTACCCAGTGCGATGGGTAATTCGAAGGTGGATTCCTGGAACTTCTTGGTGTTGATAATACTTTCCATCGACACTATGCGCGGATTCTTATTGGGCACTTCAATACCGATGGTGCCCTTGCCGGGAATGGGGGCGATGATGCGGATGCCCAGGGCTGAAAGCGAAAGGGCAATGTCGTCCTCGAGGTTGCGGATGCGGTTGATGCGCACACCGGGTGCCGGGGTCACTTCGTAGAGGGTGATGGTGGGACCAATGGTGGCCTTGATGCTGGAAATTTCAACGCCAAAGTTTCGCAACACGTTGATAATGCGATCTTTGTTGGCGTTCTGCTCGGCCATGTCGATAGCGGGTCCGTTGTCGTCGTAATGCTTCAAGAGTGAAAGCACGGGATACTTGTAATACTCCAGACTTTTACGGGGATCGTAGGGTTCCATGTTGCGCACTTCCTCTACGGTTTTGGTACCGGCTACCGGGTTATCGACCGTGGCCTCAATGGAAATTTCGGTTTGCTCGCTGTTCAGAAGGCGATTGTGACGTGAGGCAGACGACGAATGATTCAAAGCGCCAGCACGATTATCGGCCGCGGTGGCGGTTTCCAAGTCGTTGAACTCTAACGAGCAGGCCTTTTCGTTTTTGCCGCTGTTTGCTTCTTGGGCAGCGGAGGATTTATCGGTCGAGAATGTATCATCGTAGCTCAGCACCAAGGGCTGGGCAGAGGGTGCTTCTTCGTAGACGGGCATCGTTTCCACCTCAGCCGGCTCAACATCGGAATCGTCTGAAAGTGCTTCATCGTCGTCGGCCATGGGGGTTGGCGTAGTGTCGGTGTCGTCGGCTTTTTGCTTCGGACTGCGCTTAATGAAGTCCTGCGGGTGCATCAGACGACGCACCACATTGATAGTTTCGCCCGTGATGTAAAGGAAGTAAAGGATGGCTGTAAAGAACACAAGCATCCAGGCTCCCGTGGTGCCCAGCGTGGTAGAGAGATAACTGTTCAGCTCTTCGCCGTGGCTTCCCCCCAGACGGAAACTGAAGTTTTCAACGATTTCGTCGGGTAAGCTGGAAGTGATCAGGCTGAAAAGTAAGGAACCCCAAATCATCAGAATGGAAAAGTTGAGAAACCATTTCCAAAGGCGCACCCGATAGGCTCCCATGAGCTTTACGCCCACCAACAGGGTGAAAAGGGGAATAAAAATGGAGGTGATGCCGAAGCAACCGTCCATAAAATAGTACGAAACGTAGGCTCCCAACACGCCGCCGTAATTGGCTGCATGTTCGAGGTTGCAACTTTGCACGCCACCCTGATCGGCCGGTCCGGTAAAGAGGTTCGACACGAAACAAAGCAACATGTAAATGCTGACAGCCAGCGTACAGATGCCGATGCAAAACCGCGCATAGTCGGTTTTAAAATAGGCTTTGACATTGCGCCACACTTCGCCGCTTCGCAGTCGACTCCAAAAACTTTGAGAGGCGGGCGTGGTGCCTTGATTGCGTCGGCGGGCCGGTGTGGTTGTTGTTTTTTGTATGGCCATGTAATATATTTGCTATGTAGATGTTTTGAGATTGGGGATATATTTTTTCTGTCCCCTCAAACAGTTTCTAAGGCTCGGTGTAGAACCGGATGAGCCGTTCGATGGCGCGCTGACAAACGCGACAGAATGCCTTGCATGAATTGGTTTTCATACGACAGTCCTGATAAGCGCGATACACGCCTTTCGACATGTAGCCACCTCCTTCGTACACGCCAATACGATCCATGTGTCGGGCATCGGGCGGTGTGGGTATGGCGGTGCGAGGCGGGAGCATATCCTGCCACTTTTGGTCAAAATGCTTCAAAGTGGTGAGGTTTTGTTCCCAGGGTTCAACGTCAGACGCGTAATAGTTTTCGTATTGGTCGTCGTAATAATACTCATCGGCCAGTCCGGCAAAACTATGACCAAACTCATGCACCACAACAGGACGGAAATCGGCATGGTGCGTTGTAGTCAGTGTGTAAGCATTGTATATGCCACCGCCGCCGTAAGTATAGGTGTTGGCCAGAATGATAATGTGTTCGTAGGGAATGCCGGCCAACTGATTGTGCAGCGAGAACTGGTTGAGCGTGGTGAGGTAGCGGTCGGAATAAAAGGTCGAGAAGTTCGAGCCTAAGGCGGTGTTGCGCCATTTGCCTTCCTGGGGGATACTCACATCGGTATCGGCCGAAGGAAGGGCTACGGCTACAAAGTTAAAACGGTCGGCATAGCGATTGAAAGGTTCGTGCTGCAGCAAAGCGTCGACTGCCTTTTGGGCATCGGCGTAAAAACTGTCGGCCTGTTCGGCGGTATAACCTTCTGCCACGATGGCCACATCTATTTTTTCGGCGGGTGTGCCACTGCGATGCAAATAGCGGTGAGGGGCTACGGGGTGACTGTCGAGATTACGAATCAATATATCGCTGGGCACTACTTCATGGCGCAACGAGGTCATGACGCGATGTTTAAAATCGTAAAGTTGCACTGTAACCTCGGCGGTATCGACGGGCATGGGCAGCAGGAAGGTGTTTTCAAACGAACGACTCAGACGGGTTGCTTCTTCGGTGGTGAGCCACTCTTGGAACAGGGTGGAAAACGACTGCTTGTAAAGCGTACGTCCGGTTCGTTTGTCGGTAAGCGTGATGTCGCCGTTACCTTTTAGGGGCAGACTGTCGAGATGCACGGTACGTCCGGCCCAACCTTTGTTGCTAAGCAATTCGGACACGGCTATGTGCTGCTGTTGCTTGTTGCCGCTAAACTGATAATCGATACGCAGCGTGCGATCGGTCAGTTGGGCTGCTGCAGGCTGCGCTCCGGCGCCGGATAAAAGCAATGTGGAAATAATAAGCGTACGAAAGATATGATACATAAGTTGATGTCTGGGAAATAGTCTTTTTCAGCGCGAAGTTACAAAAAAAACGAAAGCTTTGTGCGCTTTTTTTACAATAAGTAGATTCCGCAACCATTTTCTGTGGTTTCGGCTGGTGGCAAGCTGTTTTCACCCGTGAGTAAGCTGAGCGTTGCTGTGCTGCATTTGGCAGTTTCCCGCCTACTGATGGCACACATTCCGCAGCTTATCATTACTTTTGCATGGTTTCCTGAATTACTTTTGCATGTTTTTTGGGGAATGCAGGCTGCATACTGTGCTCTTGATTGCTTACCAACGTGGCATTCATTTTGCCGCCAGTAGATGTCCTTAATTTAGTTTATATCTGTTTTAACTTTCTGTCTTATCATGAATTCCTCTTCCTATACTCCACTACTGCTGACAGCTGACAGCGGCAGTACGAAAACCGACTGGCTGCTGCAAAGTGGCAATGTGGTAATTGCCCGTTGCACCACGCAGGGTATGAACCCTTTTATGATTGGCCAAACGGAAATCGAGACCATTCTGCGCCATGAATTGCTGACGGACGAACGCTTTGAAGGTGTTTCACACATTTGCTTCTATGGTGCCGGATGCCGGGGCAAAGGATGCGAAACAATGGATCGGGCACTGCGCTCGGTTTGGCCGCAGGCCGAACGCATCACCGTGGGCTCGGACCTTTTGGGCGCGGCACGGGCTCTTTGCGGAACAGACGATGGTATTGCCTGCATTCTGGGTACGGGGAGCAACAGCGGACTGTATGTGGGTGGCAAACTGGTGGCAAATGTTTCGCCGTTGGGCTACATATTGGGCGACGAAGGCAGCGGTGCGGTGCTGGGACGCAGACTGTTGGGCGATGTACTGAAACGCCAGTTGCCGCAGGATGTATGTTTGGCTTTTGAAAAGCGTTACGGCCTCAGCGCCGACGCTATTATTCAGCGTGTTTACCGCGAACCGATGGCCAACCGCTTTCTGGCTTCGTTTGCGCCTTTCCTGGCAGCGCACCGGGAGCACCCGGCCATTCAGGCGCTTTTAGCGGATGAATTTGCCCGTTTTTTTGAGCGCAACATTTTGCAGTATGAGCGTCCCGACTTGCCGGTGCACTTTGTGGGTAGTATTGCGTATGTCTTTGCCGACGAACTGCGCAAGGCGGCTCTTCGCTTTGGCCTGACAATGGGACGCATTCTGAAGGCTCCGCTGGATGTGGAATGATTATTTCCACAATCAAACTTCATTTTTACTTTTAAAACGAAACAGACGGAATGACCTGAGAAATCATTCCGTCTGTTTTTTTGCCCTACGCTCAACTTAGCGGTTGGGCGCAGGTGATATTGTATTTTGCAACGAAAGCAAAAGTGCGAATGCTGTTACTGACTTACTGAGGTAGCGTCACATTCTTGAACTCAGGCACATCGGGGGTGGTGTGCTGTTCGCGAATAATCTTCTTCATCTTGTTGACGATGTCGGGATGCTGTGCTGCCACGTTGTGATCCTCGTGAACATCGGTTGCCAGATTAAAGAGTTTGCAGTTACCGCGCTCCACATAGAGTTTCCAGTCGCCCATGCGCAAGCCCATCTGGTTGGTTTCGTGGAATTCCCAGTAAAGGAAGTCGTGCTTCTGCTGTTTGTCGTCGTTGCCCAAGAGCGTGGGTGCAAACGAAATGCCGTCGAAGCAATCGTTGGGGTTGGTTTTGCTCTTGAACTCTTCAGCATAGTTTTCCTGACCAATCAAGTCGCAGAACGTAGGCATCACATCGTAGAAAGCAAGCTGATGATCGTTGACTGTTCCGGCAGGTACTTTACCCGGCCAGCGCACAATAAAGGGCACGCGGATACCGCCTTCGTGACACGAACGCTTTTTACCCTGCAACTTGCCATCGCGGCCGAAGAAATCAGGGTCGGCACCACCTTCCTCGTGGGGGCCGTTGTCCGATGAGAAGATAACCAGCGTATTCTCGTCCAAACCTTTTTCTTTGAGTTTGGCCAGAATTTCGCCCACGTATGCATCGAGGCGCGTAATCATGGCTGCAAACTGGGCATGGGTGTTGACGGTGGCATGGTAACGGTCGGTTCCGCCAAAGGTTTTGTCGTTACAGAAGCGGCCAACGTATGCCTGCAGAATTGAATCGTTCGGCTGATAAAGTTCGGCATGGGGCAAGGTGTAGGTAAAGAGTCCGTAGAAGGGTTTATCGCCGGTTTGCTTGTCAAGCCACTCCATAGCTTCCTGATGAATCATGTCGCCCGAATACTGCTTACGCTTGGCATAGTTTGCATCCTGTGCTCCCATGCCATACTTCGTATTTTCGGTCAATTCAATGCGTATAACCTCTTTGTCGCCCTTGCTCTTGCTGTAACGATTCAGGAAGTTGGGATAATAGCTGTGCGCCATGTATTGGCAGATGTAGCCAAAGTATTCATCGATGCCGCGTTTGTCGGGCGTAGAGTGCGAGCCTTCATAGCCACCGGCCCATTTACCAAACATACCCGTGGTGTAGCCATTGGCTTTCATGATTTCGGGCAGAATCACGTGGTCGGCATCGTAGGGTTCCTGGCCTACTCGGTCGGGGTCCTGCGACACTCCGTATTTCACGTTCGGACGTCCGCGCCAATACTCTTTGTTGCCGCGCACGTGGGTATGTCCGGTGTGCTGTCCGGTCATCAGTGTGGCACGCGAGGGGGCACTCACGGGGCTACCTGAATAGGCCTGCGTAAAACGCATACCTTCGGCGGCCATGTTGTCGAGGTTGGGGGTTGAGATGTAGGGCTGTCCGTAGCAGCCAAGGTCGCCATAACCCATGTCATCGCAAAGGATGAAAATGATGTTGGGTTTGTCAGTTTGCTGTGCAACGGCGGTTGAAGCACAGAAGGCGGTTGCGCCAAGAAGCAGTAATTGTGTATGTGTCATTGATATAGATATAGCTTTTTAATGAAAAGGAGAATGCTGGCAATGTCCGGCTTTTTTTGAAGTTGTTTTAATTTTTCAAACAGTTTCTGAGGTAAAAGCCCTCGGCGCATTTGCCTTTGTGCATTTTCCGCAATGTATGTTATTTGATAAACTTGCGACCGTTCTGAATGTAAACGCCCTTGTGATTTTCAATTTTGATGCGCTTGCCTTCGAGGTTGTAAGGAGGAGTTTGTCGTTCGGCTTTGCCCGCAAGGGTCACATCGTCAATGCCCTCCACCTTTTTGGGGGTCACATACATCATGAAGTCGTAAATCTGTCCGTGCACGTCTTCTTCAGCACCTTCGAGTTCATTGTCGGTAAGGCGCACACGCATTCTGATTTTTCCGGGTTTCGTTTCGGTAGGCACGGTAAATTCCTGAGCGCCTGCAGCCTCGGCATAGAAGTCGTGTTGGGTTTCGAACACACCATCGGCGTTCCAATCGAAGTAAACGCTCACGGCGTGGTGTTCGTCGATACCGGCAGCATCATATTCAAGTTTGAAGGTCTTACCGGGTTCAACGCCGATTGAATCCTTGCGCACCAGCACAAAGTAGTCGGCCGGCTTTTGTTTGGCTGCATAGTGCAGTTCATCCGTAACGCCTTCGCCCGTAACATGGCAGGCTTTCAAGTAGGCCGTTCCGGTGCTTCCGCAAGGCAAACTGTAAATGCCCAATCGTTTGGCCAGGGGGGTGGGTTCATTCACGGTCGGGGAGATATAGTCGTATTCCGTTTCTTTGATGTCCCAATAGGAATTGCCGCGATTATAGCGTATGTGATAAGCCACGACCTTACCTGTTCCTTCCTGATAATTCAGGCCTAAGGTACCGTCTTGTGCATTACTTACCGTTTGGTCGGTGCTGCACATATAATAGTAATTGGCCGGCGCCCCGTTTTCACCTTTCATCACCTTGTATTCAACGGGGGCATTGCCCGTTTTCACCTGTGTATTTTCGCCCACATGCGTCGACTGCATATACTTTTTGCTCGTCACATTCTGAATGTAGTAGCAGTTGGGTTTATCAGTGGGTACAAAGGTCCAGTATTGCTTTTGCGTGTTGGTGCTGGGAGCGGCATGCAGCAGGTTTCCTTTTTCGTGGATATAAGAGTTGGCATTGCCATTCCGATTGATGGTATAGGTTTTTCCCTTCACCGGGAATACATCAGTTCCATCGGCCCAAGCTGCACTGCAGGTAAGCGCCATAAAGGCGGTTAATAGAAGGTGTTTTTGTATCATTTTCAGTAAATGGTAAATATTTTATTCATAGATGGGAAATACAAAACGAACGTCCCTACCCTGTCCGCAGGACTTAAGGTTTTCGTTGATAGGACAGTAGGGAGTTAGTGTCAAAATATCTGCGAGTTCTGACCTTATCATTTCCATTTTTTTCAAAAATAAGGAAAAGAATCAGACCTTTTTCTCAAATATCAAAACGTGGCAAAGTTAAACATAAACCTTGATATAACCGCACTGATTAAGTTTTTTAAGTATTTAGAAAATAGGGTGAAGCGGAATCTGAATAAAGCCGAAGAAGGGGGATACGAGGGGGTATCCGATTTTTTTGTACCTTTGTCATCGAAGCACTGCACAGACCACCGGCTACATACTGAAGTCGTCTAAACTTTTCTGACGAAGATTTGATATGGAGATTTATCTCTTCAAAATTCAATCTTCAATCTTCACCTTTCTTTTAGGCCGTTTTTTGACCTTTCATCAGTCGTGTAGCTCGCTACACTCCTTCTTCAAGGCCCAAAAACGCCTCAAAAATAAAGGCAAATCTTGAAATTCATAAAAGTTCAGACGACTTCACCGCTTCAACCCGTATTTCCGTTGTTTTCTCAAAAAAATAGAACTATGACAAACCATTCTGAACCCAAAGATATGTGGGCATACACCTATGTGAGCAAAGGCCATTTCGAACTGATGCGTAAACCCCGCCCTACCCTTTTAGATGCACACGACGCTATCGTCAAAGTAACCATGAGCAGCATTTGCTCAAGCGACTTGCACATCAAGCATGGCAGTGTACCCCGAGCTGTGCCGGGCATCACCGTGGGACACGAAATGGTGGGCATTGTCGAGGAAGTGGGCACGGCCGTGACGAATGTCAAGGTGGGCGACCGCGTAACGGTGAACGTCGAAACCTTCTGCGGCGAATGCTTTTTTTGCCAACGTGGATTTGTCAACAACTGCACCTCGGAACACGGCGGCTGGGCCTTGGGTTGCCGCATCGATGGCGGACAGGCCGAATATGTGCGCGTGCCCTTAGCCAACCAGGGACTGAACCGCATTCCCGACAGTGTGACCGACGAACAGGCGCTGTTTGTGGGCGACATTCTGGCCACAGGATTCTGGGCTACACGCATTTCGGACATCCGGCCCACCGACTCGGTGCTGATTATCGGTGCCGGCCCCACGGGCATTTGCACCCTGCTATGTGTGATGCTCAAGCAGCCTCAGCAAATTGTGGTGTGCGAAAAGTCGGACGAACGCCGACGCTTCATCGAGCAACACTATCCGCAGGTAAAGGTTTGCACACCCGACGATTGCCGCGAATGGATTGCAGCCCACTGCCCGAACGGAGGAGCAGACGTGGTGATTGAGGTGGCCGGGGGACCCAACACTTTCGAACTGGCTTGGCAGTGTGCCCGCCCCAATGCCATCTGCACCATCGTGGCCATGTACGACCGTCCGCAACTGTTGCCCTTACCCGACATGTATGGCAAGAACCTGACATTCAAAACCGGCGGTGTAGATGGTTGCGACTGCGAGGAAATTCTGCAACTGATTAAGGAGGGTAAAATAGATACTACCCCACTCATCACCCACCGTTTCCCCCTGTGCGAAGCCGAAACTGCCTACAAATTATTCGAGGAAAAGCGCGACGGCGTAATCAAGGTGGCACTACGCAACACTGCTGTTTAGCCCCAAGCTGCATACAGATATTATACAACACGCAAAAAGGCGACCGGAAGATAATTTCCGGTCGCCTTTTTTGCTGCCATTTACTTTTTCTTCGGACTCACATTCAGTCGGTACACCACATGGAGCATGGCGTAACGGGGAATAACGTGGTAAATGGTTTCGGTGCGTCCCTGTCCGTTGAGCGAACGGCGAATGTTGCTCAGCTGGCCGAGCATGTCGAAACCATCGAGCATCACAGAGATGCGATTTCCCCAAAAACGCTTGGCTAAGCGGGCGTTCCACACCAGGTCATCGGTGTTCATGGCATCGTCGGTATAACCACGACGGGAGAACACGGTGAAGTCGGTCGAGAAGGAGATGTCGAGGGGCAAATCGGCCTTAAAGGTCAACCCATAGTTAAAGTCGCCGGCATTGATGGTGGCAAAGTCGGTACGGCGACTGGTAATGTGCGTCCATGTGCCATTGCCCTTGGCTCCCAATTTTATCTTGCCTATGCCATATTCCAATTTCAGTCCTTGCGAAACGTAAAGGTTACGCACCGAGCTGCGGGGGCTTACGCCCGAGGCGGTTTCGTCGGCAAGCGAGATGAGGTCGACATTATGATTGAACGTGGCTGCCGTGTTACCACTCAGCGTGAAGCGTTTTTGCTTGTCGAGCGGCAAACTGAAGAAACCGCTTCCGCTCAGCAGGTAATTGCCGTTGACATTCTCCGGACGATACGTGCGTTTGCCCGTTGTGCGGTCATACACATAGCTCATGGTGAGCGCATTTTGCACAATGCTGTACGACAGGTTCAACCCGGCATTCACCGAACGAAGGGTATTGAGATAGGTGTAGTTTGCAGTTGCCATACCCGTCCAACTCTGCTTCAGGTCGCGGTTGCCCACATATACATTGAGCGGATCGCGGCCGTAGGGTTGCAGTATCTCGTAGCTGAAGTCGTGGTACGACGAATTGGCACGCAGCGTAAATTCCAACTCATGATTTTTAATCACATCGTTCGTACCTTCACGCAGTGTGGGCCACATATTGCCCACCGTGAGCACAGGGGCAAAGGTCACTACCGTGCGATGCATCGTGGTGTCGACCACCGAGGGACGCTGATAATCTAACTCGTTGCGCGTAAAGGACACCGGAAGGTCGAGCGTCATGCGCCACCACGAGGGGTAAAACGTTTCTTTATGCAAGTAATAGCCCACGGTGTGTGTGTTGTCGGTCGCCGTGGTCCAGCGGGTATGCTCACCGTCGAGCGTGGTTCGCTGCCAGTCAGCCACTGAGGGAAGTACACCCACCTCATGGGCCGTGCCGGCTCCCCAGCCTTCGAGGGCATCGAGGCGGTAGATGCTGCCGCGTTGCTTCGTCTGCGTGCGTCGGTAACTGTAGTAAGGCTGCATGCGCCAGTTTTTCTGCATCGGCAGGTAGTACGAGGCCTTGCCGTGGAAGTCGGTGGCCTGAAACGGCTGAGTTTCGTATTCGTGACGGTAGTCGGTAGGCTGTCCCGACTGCGGATAGTCGGTTTGCTTTTTGTCAAAAATTCTGTACTTATTGTCAGTCACACGCGCACCGGCCTCAATGATGACGTTGTCCATCGTGTGCGGTATCTTGATGGTAGTCATGGTCGAAAGACCCACATTAAAGGCACGCCCCTTCGTAAGTCCTTCACTATCCTTACGGTAAAGCGTATGGCCCAGCAAGGCGGTGTTGAGGTCGGGACGGAAAAGGCTGTCGAGTGCTCCTTCAGCAATGAACGACGTGGGGAGTACATCGCATACGGCAGCGCGACTGAAGGCATTGCGTTGCGAACGTTCATAGTAGGCGTCGGGCTGAATGCGCAGACGCACGTTCTGCCATTTAAAGAGCCAGTCGTGCGAGGTGAAGAAGGAGAAACTGTGGTACCGACTGCGCGAGGCTGAAAGGCCGTAAGTATCGCCACCGCTTAGGAAATTGACCGACGAAGTGCGGTTGTTGTAGGTATCGTCGTTGTGGCGCACCACGGCACTTCCTTCTAATTTAAAACGTTTCTGACGGTCGTTGATGAAATAGTCAATACCTCCGAAGCGTACGGTGGTGAGCCCATCGCCCACCATTTCGGGGGTCCAGTCGGTGTTCTCACCGGGTCGGCGAAACTCGTTGACATTGTTGAGCGAGCCATAGAACGACAGGCGCGAGTGATTGGTAAAGCGCATGCCGAAGAGTTTGGCAAGGTAACGTTCGGCAGTGCCTCCGCCGGCTTCGACATTGCCAATCCAACCGATAGAGTATTGCTTTTTCAGTTTGATGTCCATCACCATTTGCTTATCGCCGGCACTCTGCCCCAGCATTTCAGAAAGGGCACCGTCTTTTTTATACACCTGCACGTCTTTTACCATGTAAGTGGGCAGGTTGTCGAGCATAATCTGATTGTTTCCCTTGAAAAAGTCCTCGCCATTGAGCAGCAAACTTTCCACCTGTTTGCCATTGACCAGAATGCGGCCGTCGCTCTTCAGTTCTACCCCGGGGAGCTGACGTATCAGGGCATCGAGCATGGAGCCTTCCTGCAACTAAAAGGCATCGGCATTGAATACAAGGGTATCGCCCTTGCTGTAAAATTTCACCTTGGTAGCCGTCACCGTGGCTTCACCAAGTTTGCGTTCCTTGGGCGTGCGGTGCAGGTTGACCGCTGGTAGCCGTAATGTTGGCTGACGCTTGTAAAGGCGGGGTACGGTATATACAATCTCTTTCGTGTCATACCCTTCCTTTGAAAAACGGAGAATGTATCCCTTTGCAGCATATTTCTGCCCTTCCATGGGAATGGGAACGGCCCATCCGCCTGGTTCTTCATAGAAACTCACATTGGGTTCTATGACATAGCTAAATAGCAGCGAGTCTGTATAGGAAAACATTTCAACCTTCGCGCCATAGAGTTTTTCGCGCGTCAGGTTGTCTTGAACGTAGCCAACCAGCATAAAATCTGACTTTTCAAGCACCCCCTTTCCCCAGCTTTGGGCAAAGGTGGGAAGATGAAAAAGGAAACTGAGTAACAGCAGAATGAGAGCGGATTTATTTTTCATAGAAAGTCACTACTGTCCCGTAAAAGTGGATAAATAGTTCTTTGAAATTATTGAAATATAG
>Kit_p1__coassemble_440_pt1 | contig 19743 bp, 13 predicted proteins | sample Kit_p1__metabat2_high_PE_008 | metagenome-assembled genome bin Kit_p1 | reverse complement strand
AAGGTGAAGATTGAATTTAGAAGAGATAAATCTCCAAATCAAATCTTCGTCAGAATAGTTTAGACGACTTCTATGTGCTACAACGAACCTCGCAAATAATCTATGAAAGCATCGTATGACAAAGACGAGTAGAGAAAATATCGCATGTATTGAATTGATTGTGAAAAATAGCGTACTTTTGTATTCCCAATAAATAACTGCCTCATGATGAATAACTTTAAACGCTGGTTGCTTATTTTTTCAGCATCGTTCACCTTATACGAGGTTCTTTGGTTCGTAATCGAACTACAATTCACCACGTTCAGCATCAATTGGGCTGAAACGGGATGGGATGCCTTCATGTGCATGATTTTTACCAGCGTAGTGTTTGGAATAAACAGTTTTTTTGCAAAATTCAGAAACGGACGTTACGCACAAACAGTTTGGGAAGTAGCCGGACTATTGTTGAGTAACATCCTGATGATTTTTGCAGTTGACAACTTACTTTACATACAAGATACGAACGACGATAAATTGTGGAGCATCATTGACATTTACATCATCTGCCTTATTTGCTCAATGTTTTCGATTCTGAATTTTCAAAAAGTGTATCACAAAAAATTGATTGCAGTAAAAGAAGAACAGTTGAAATTACGATTGAATCTGCTGCAACAACAGCTAAGTCCACATTTCATGTTCAACAGCCTGTCGGTGCTGCAAGGACTCATTACCATTGATTCAGAAAAAGCCGAAAAATATGTTGACACGCTGAGCGACCTGATGAGATATATCACCCAAAATGTAGGTAAAGACAAAACCACACTGATGGAAGCTATCAACTACATTGAAACCTATGCCGAAATGCTTGACACACGCTTTACCGGCCATTTTCATTTTGAAATTGACAAACAAAATATGCCAAACACTGCTCACATTATCCCCGTCAGCCTGCAAATTGCCGTAGAAAATGCCATTCGACATAACCGTCATTCAAACCACCACCCCCTGACTATCAGCATCACGAGCGATGGCAAGACACTAAATGTGTGCAATACAAAATGCCTCATCAACGTACCGGACAAATTGGGAGTAGGACTGAAAAACCTACATGAACGTTACATACTGCTTACCGGTAAAGGCATTGAATTTAACGAAACCGTGGATTGCTTTACTGTAAAAATTCCCCTAATCTATGAGAGTTTTAATCATTGAGGACGAAACTTACAACTTCGAGAGTCTGAAACGCAAATTGCTCAGACTCTACCCTTTGGCAGATATTGAAGGTCCTATCACAAATCTGGTGGATTTGGAACAAATGTTGCACTATGAGCAACGTTTTGACGTGATTTACTGCGACATACGGCTTGAGGACGGACTGTGCTTCACGGTGCTTAACGCCAACGAAATCGAGGTACCGATTATTTTTACCACAGCTTACAGCGAATTTGCCCTAGAGGCATTCGATGCTAACGGCATTGCCTACTTACTGAAACCCATCAAAGACGATGCGTTGAAAAAAGCAACAGAAAAGGCACTGGCTATGGGGAGTGATTCGCAGCGCTTGGCCAATATGCTGGAAAGCATTGGCTTGGGCGAAAAGCAAAAAGTGCTGCATTACCTGAAAGCCAATGCGTATGATGGCACTTACATTGTTGACACTGCCGAAGTAAACTATTTTATAGCAACAGACAAAAGAGCCGAAGCCTGCACAACAGACGGACTAAAACATCGGGTTAACTATACATTGGAACAGTTGATGCAAAGGCTCGACCCCATACAGTTCTTCAGAGCTAACCGTCAATTCATCATTGCCCGAAAGGCCATTCACCGCATTCAAAACTATGGCAACCGACAACTACTCGTACAAATTAAGAACTTCGACAACGTTCAGATTCTTATCAGCAAAGAATCTGTGGCGACTTTCTATGATTGGATTGAACAGTAAAACAACACAAGCGCGTGCAAATAGCTACTCATATTTTTTCACTTTAATATATTGTACGTATAAAATATATTATATACGTTTGCAACGTTTGTTGCATTAAAGGTATTCATTAGCCCTCAAAGCCAACAAACAAACATTTGAAAAGGGCGTTTTTGTACGCTTTGGTTTTGACTACGTAAGAATCTAGCAGTTCATATCAGTTTATCAAAAACAAAGCAACCAGAACGCCCCTTGGGTGTATTATATGCAGCCATCATTGGCTTTGATTGACTCATTTGTCAGTCGAAGCCAAACGGGTTTTTTATATACATACACAGCGTGGGGCCTTCATGCGTTGCTCGTTTCGATAAACTGGGCAGTGCTAGAGCCTTTACGTAGTGAAACGAGTTGCAGAATGGCTCTGCGCTTTTTTCATTTGTATGTAAACGCAAGGTTAACTTACCTCGGTTTTGGAGCCAGCCGAATCTATAGGTGACACAAACCTGCTCATGAAAATCATACAAAACAACCCGTATAGGCTTTTAGGCGTCTTCTCCAATTCACCACTGAAGGAACGTCTAGCTAATAATAACAAGCTAAAGGCTTTTTTGAAAGTAGGAAAGGAGGCTTCTATTCCTCTTGATCGTATTGAATTCCTTCCGCATCTTCACAGAACAGAAGAAAGTGTTTCCTCTGCAGAAGCAATGTTGACTCTTCCTGCAGACCAAATCAAATATGCTCAATTTTGGTTTATTAAGCAAAGCCCTTTAGATGAAGTTGCCTTTAATCATCTGCTTAACGGTGAAACAGAAAAAGCCCTATCAATTTGGGCAAAAAAAGACTATGTTTCATCGCTGCAAAACCGGGCAATTTGCGCATTGATGCAATCGGACGTAGCTGAAGCCCTTCGCTGCTTTACCCAGCTTTATAATTCTGATGAGCATCTACGTGATTTTGTTATTGCTGTAACAGGCGATGATTCAAACTATTCACAAGAACTTTTGACACACTCCTTGCTTGATACACTTTGCGAAGAATCTGATGTATACGAAATACTACCTTCGTTGACAGATACTTCATGGAAGGAATATGTAGGCCAAAGAACGGTTACTCCCCTTATTCAGAGTATAGAGGAAGAAATTACCCTTGCGAAGAAAACGAAAGGGGAAGGTTGCACTGTACGCTTAAATGCCGGAAATAAACTTAAAAATGCTACGAGGGAGAATTTACAAACTCTTAAGCAACTTCTGCCAGTTGATGATATTCGTTATCAAATGATAGCCGATAAACTGGGTATCGAAATTTTGCAATGTGGTATTGACTATTACAATGGGGCGGATGCAACTGATGCTGCTCGAAATGCTATGATATTGCAAAAATATGCGCTGAGCATTGTTGTTGGCAAGTTGGCTAAAGACAGATGTCAGGGGAACGTAAATATCCTTCAGAAAATCATTGATAATCTGCCACCTAAGGAAGTGGCTCCTGAAAGTGCTGCAATCGAACAAGAACTACATAACTACTGTAAACTTCCCGATAAAATTGAGCATGCGGTAACGCTTCTTAATAATTGTAAACCTCACTTGAAGTCCATAAAAAACAAGTTAGGAGCAAACAATGCATTCTATCTGAAGATTTCTACAAAGATTGCAGGCAATGCACTGCATAACTTGATTGAGGAGGTAAATGAAGCTCAGGATTTACTGAGTGGCGAGGACGTAAACAATCCTCTCGTAATTATAAAGATTTCATACATAAAGAAGAAAGTAGGTGAAGGATTTGCAGCTATAGCTGGAATGGAAGATTTAAAAAAACAACTTCAAGAAGAAGTTATAGAGCCACTTCTTCATCCTGAAGCATATAAGCGATACGGAATTACCATTCCCAATGGCATGTTGCTCTATGGACCACCAGGCTGTGGTAAGACTTTCTTTGCCAAACATTTTGCAGAAGAAGTAGGGTTTAACTTTATTTGTATTACACCTGCTACGCTGAAGAGCCGTTACGTCAATACAACGCAAGAGAACATTGCAAAAATGTTAGAGGAAGCTGAACAAAAAGCACCCACGATTATCTTCATCGATGAAATAAATGAACTAACTCCCAATCGAGAAAACGATGTGCACGAAATGTCTCGAAGTGCCGTCAATGAAATGCTAGCTCAAATGGATAGAACGGGCGAAAAACTCATTTTTATAGTTGGTGCTTCAAACTATCCCAGCCAAATAGACCCTGCAATTTTGCGTGCAGGAAGATTGGACAGAAAATACTATATTGGAGTACCAGATTTTTCGGCTCGAAAAGCCCTGTTCAAACATTACTTAAAAAATCGTCCATACGACTTTGGATTAAACTATGAAGAGTTAGCTCAATTGAGTGAAAATTATGTTTCGGCTGATATTCAACTTATTGTTAACGATGCATCTCGTAAAGCTATGCATGATGGTTCTAACATTATGATGAAACATCTGAAGGAAGCAATATTGAATACTCAACCCTCGCTTAGTAAGAATGAACTAACAAAGTATGATCGCATCCGAAACCTCATGATGAACAATAATAACAAAGAAAACAGACCCAAAATTGGCTTTAATGCATAAATTTCAAACCACATGACACAACAAGAAATATTTCTTAAAACAGTATTTTGCTGTATGGCATGCGATGGAGACATTGCACCTGAAGAAGTTGATTTTATACGAAATAATTGCACTTCTAACCAGCTTTTCAGGAACCTAGATGTAGAAAATTTATTGACTAATTGGCTAAACAAAATAAATAACGACGGTCGGAAATTCCTCTACAATTATCTAAAGGAACTAGAGGCGTTTAGCATGACAAAAGATAACCTTTTATTGTTACTTGAATTAGCCATGCAAACCATCGAGGCTGACAATATTATTGAATATTCAGAAGTTGCATTTTTTAAACAAATACGAAAACGTATTTCTTTATCAGATGAAGACATCATAGAGAAGCACCCAAATTGGGAAGAATTTCTACTTTCTGATATAAACACATCGGACGAAATAATGTGGGATACTAACACTCATTTTTCTAAAAACGTGTTTGATAATTTAAAAACTACATTACATTTTAAAGAAGGTTTATAAATCATTATACCAAGTAGGAAAAATATAATCATATTCATGGAAATAACGCATGGTGTCGACTTTAATAATTGAGCATATTAACCGCGCTCTTAGCGGAATAGAGCAAATGAGTTATCACATGATAGTAAGCTATGCCATGCTTTATGTAGTATACAAACACAAAATGCAAAATTAAGGAAAAATTGCACCTAAAAGAGCCTAAGTCAGCAATGAAGGCAGACTTAGGCTCTTTATAGTAGTATCAGTTGAATTCATATGGCTTTAACGCTCAGACAAATACGTTTTGATAATCGGAGTGAGATAAAATATCATATCCCGATTTCATTTTTTTTCGTCGTAATAATGCGTTCCGAAACTTTTGATTTTAAGCGTTTCTGTTCAGCTTGCTTCAAGTGGATTATAGGTGAGGTGCGATATCAAGTGCTGCAAAAATTTGGATTTCAGGGTACTTAAGTTGTAACTTTGCACCTATAAAGGTCACGCGAAGAAGAACTTCGCCTTGGCTCGACGGATGAAAAAACAATATTACCTATTTAGCAATTCAGCGTTCTTTGACATTATGTTACAACAGAAAGTAAGGCAGGCAGGCCTGTCTGAAACCCATGATGCATAGTTGAGTTTTACCCCACGCTTTGGCGACTAAACCCGTCTGCAACTCAGTAAAAACTACTATATAAGGGCTGACTCACACTGAAAATATCATGGATTAAAGTGCGGTTTTCGGTTCACCTGATAAAATCGAGGTATCAGAAATTTGGTGAATCTTTGAAACCTCAGAAAGGGGAACTGAATAACTAGGGTGTCCAGTTTGATGTTCCAGTTTTTAGATCAAAATAGATATGAAACAAGTTTCAAAGCACTGATAATCATGTTTCTTCAATATATGTGGACTTAATGAATTAGCTACACTTTTTTATGTGTTAAAATTGCACCTAAATACAACACTGTTCTAGTTTATAATCAACATCTTAAGTTGTTAAATCAATGTCAAAAACGAGAACGTAGAACTGGACACCCTACTGAATAACTATTGCCCATTCATTATCAACTGAGGCAAAAGCTTCGTTGGGCTACTTACTCCGATGAATGGTGTAAATGGCCTTACCTTCCTTATCAATGAAGTGAAGGTTGAGCGACTTTTCTGTGGCGCTGATTACACTGAAACCTGTGGCTGGCGAACAGAATTGGGTGCCTTCGATGGGCTTTACCTTGCGACTCAACGCGGCTGCCGAATTGACAACGTAATCAATCGAACTGCCTTCGGCCCGCAAGTGCTGAAAGTTGTGAATATGACCACAGGCATATATGTCGACTTTGTGTTTACGCAAAATGGGGTCGACCAGGCGCTGCATGTCCTGACGTTCGGTTACCGTTTTGCCGGTTTCGGCATAAATGGGGTGATGGCCCACCACTACAATCCAGTTTTCTTTGGCTGCAGTGAGCGTACTGTCGAGCCATTGCATTTGACGTTCGATTGACTGCTTGCACGCATCGGGATATTTGGCAGTTTCTTCGCGGTAACGCGTAATAAGAGGAGCTGTGTCGATGAGTACAAAACGAATGCTCACACCGTCTTTGCTGAACGATTTGCTGTAATAACGGGCCGGCATCATCCAGCGTCGCGACACTTGGGCATAGTCGAGCACGGCCTGTGTGTTGCCTCGATATTCATGATTGCCCAAAACGGGATACCAGGGAAGCATGAGGTCGGGGTGGGAATAAACGAGTTCGTAGTTGGTTTGCCACAAGGGGTCGGTGGTGCTTGCCACTCCATAAAAGTGATGCACGTCGCCGGCGGCAATGACGCACTCGGGGTCGACTTCCTCGGCCATGCGCCCCATGAGTTCGGCAATGGGCTTTTGATCATAGTAACCATTGCGCCCCATGTCGTTGCACATGTAAAAATTGAGTGTACCGGTTAACTTTTTCCAGTCGGCGGGAGTTTGGGCTTGTGCCACCAGGGCTAAAAGGAATAAAATGAGTGTGGTTAGTTTTTGCATTGTTATTTCGATTTTTGAAAGTGAAAAAAATGTGGGCGGATTTTCTGATGCACACAAAAAAAACGGAGAGAGAGGCAACTAAATGTTCCATCCTCCCCCTCCGAGCCAGATGATTATTTTGCGAATGCACCGAAATAAGGCTGTGGAGCATCGGTGCGGTAGGTGGCGTTGGCCACAGTGAGTCCGTTGCCGCTGAAGAAGGGCAACATATTGAGTTGCGAACCTGCATAAGCACCCTGAAGCACGGGTGAATTGGCTGCTACACGGAAGTTCCAGGCTTCGTTGTAGGCAATGGTTGTGAGCGAAACAGCATTGATGTCGTAATTAACAAACAACGGGTTGGTGGCTGCGTCGCCGGCTTGTGCTGAAATGGGGCTGTGAAGGTCGATGATGTCGGTGAACACGTTTTTGTTCTTCTGAGTCAGGCTCAAGTAGGGATTGGTGGTGCCTTCTTCTACGTCCTGCGGTAAGTTTGAGGTGACGTTACCGGCAGCATAGAAGTTATAGTCGATGACACAGTCGGTTGAACAGCCTGCGTCGATGGCTGCATTGCCCCACTTCGGGGTCATGGCCTTGAACTTACAGTTGACCATGAGGTTGTTGAACACCGATACGAGTGCATTTTTTTCGACAAATACCGAACCACCCTTTACGCCATCGCGGCGCCAACCGGCATTGATAATGGTGTTATTGTAGGCCTTGACAAGTGCTTGGTGACGGCCAGCCTCATCGTTCTGTCCTGAGGATGAGAACTTCAGGCCGTTGGTATTGGGCGAGAAAATAAGGTTGTAGGCAGCATCTACCTTGCATCCGGCTTTCACGTTGATGGCTTCACCACCGGTTTCGCCGTTGGCAGCAAAGGTGTTGTGCTGAATGATGGCCTGACCACCCATCATATAAATGGCATCGCTGACACCGTAACGGAGGGTAGAATTAGTAATCACGTAGCGGCCGTTGATGTTGTTCGTCGTAATTTGCGGAGCATAGTCCTCGCCCGGGGTGTAAATGCCCTTGAGGGCCGAAGGAGAATCTTGCGAAACAGCACCACCGGTGTACTCAATGATGGTGTGTTCGAAAAGCATTTCTGGACATTTGTCGGTGGCAACAATACCGCCCCACAGTCCGGCAAAAGCATTCGACTCGGTGCGCTGTGCTTCAGCTACGGTGAAACGTACGGGATTTTCGGCTGTTCCTTTGCTATAGAGTGAACCATCGATAATCATTTCAATGGGTGTATGGCTGGCACCAACGCCTTCGGTGTCGAATTCCACCACTACGCCTTCTTCAATCGTCAGCGATTTGCCTTCGGGCACGGTGAGATGATGACCCTTTACTTTGATTACAGCATTTTTGGTCCACACACCGCTCACGGTATCGCCCTTCAACACCACTTCGGGCGAGGGAGAAGGCGAGGGATTCACGGGAGGTACATTGTTTGCGTCATCGTCGTCGCTGCAGGCAGCGAAGGTGGCAGCTGTTGCACAAAAGGCACACAGCATGAAATGTTTGGTGTTCATTTTAGAGAATGAATATGAAATGATAAGTTATTTTTTACAGTTTAAAGCGCACACCGACCAAAAAGCTTTGTCCGTGCTTTTCCTTGCGTTCGAGCAGTCCGCCTTTGTGACGTTCTATGTCAGCGCCAAGATGTGCATTCCGCTCGTTTTTCTTGACATACTGAATGAGGGGAAGGTTCAGCAAATTGTTGGCCTTGGCAAAAATACTCCAGCCTGTGCGACCGAACTTCTTTTCGACCGAGGCATCAAGTTGGGTGTAACCATCGGTCCATGAGTCGTTGTCGTAGAATCGCGACACAATACAAAGCCGTTTTCCGGTATAATTTAACGCCAACTGCGCATCCCAACCGTTTTCGGGGTCTTTGTAGAGCAACGAAAGGTTGGCCACATGGGCAGCCTGACCGTAAAGTGGACGCGTTTGCATCACGGTTTGGGTAATGGTGGTGGTTTCTGCATTCGGGTCGGGGTTCTTCACTTCAATGGTTTTGTTCGTTTTGATACGCGAATAGGTGTAAGTGTAGTTTGCCTTTACACCAAAACGTCGAAAAAACTTGGTGATGTCGAGTTCCAAACCCATGTTGTGCGCTGTACCAAAGTTTTCGGGCATATAGTAAGTATCCTGTCCGCTGGTGGCCATGCCGTACTCAATGGGATTGTCGATGCGTTTGTAGAACACCCCGGCCATCAGTTGTTCGGATGCTGTGGGGAACCATTCATAGCGCAGATCGAAGTTATCGGCCACGGTATGGCGAATGTCGGGATTGCCTCGTTCGTTGTAGTCCTCGCCCAAAAGTTTGTAGGGCACAATTTCAAAGAAACTGGGACGGTTGATAGAACGGGCATACGAGAAACGGAGGTTGGCATCAGTGTGAACGCGGTATTTGGCGTGCACATCGGGCAGCCAGTCCCAATACTTCTGATTGCCTTTGTTACGCGCGCCCTCGGTGGGATAAAGCAGCGTGTAGCCCTGATCGGTGTGTTCGGCACGCAAACCGGCTGTAAGTTCCCAGCGGCCCGACACGAGTTTACCCATAAGATAAGCGGCACCTACTTGTTCGGTGGCATCGTAATTGAGCGGGTCGCTCAGGTTGCCGTAACGCGGCACATTGAATTTAATTTCATCGAAGTTATGCCAATCGCGACCGCGCACAAGGGTCCGCTGTTCGGCAGACGGCTTGAAAGTGTATTCATTGAAGAATGAACTGCGGTCTTTGTCGCGGAACATACCTCCGGCACTGAGTTCGAAGGTGGCTGCTGACGGCAACTCCCAACGATGCGAAAGGTCGATATAGCCAGCCCAGTCCTCGTCGTCGTTGTGTTCCCAACGGCGGGTGGCACCGGGATTGACGCTGACGGTTTGCAAACCGGTAGAAGCTGTTGTCAGGAAAATTTCAGCATTGTCGGGCGTACGATTGGTGGCCTTGGAGTAAACACCGCGCCAGGAAATGCGCAGGGCATCGTCGTCGAGGAATGTATGTTCGCCCATCAAGGTTGAGTTGAATATGCCCTGTCTGTTCCAACGCAAACGCACGGCTTCTTTTTGGCTTTCGTAAGTGTCGCGCACTTGCTGATTGCTCAAAAACATATAGCCGTTGTACCAGGCCAGCTTATGGTGTTCACCAACAGGCAAAAAGTCGAGTTTGAGGTGAGCACCTATACGTGACTGTTCTTCGGAATAATTGCGGGTGGTAATGGTTCCGTCAAGATTGGTAGTTCCGCTCTGTGCATAAATGTCGCTTTCTTTGCCGCGATGAATGTTTTGCGCACTGACGGCGAGCATCAAACCGAGACGGTTGCGTAAGAAACGGTCGCCATAGGAAAAACCAAACGTCAAATCAGGCACGAACTGCTTCTGTTTCACGGCCAAATTACGTGTAGTGAAATCGGTAATGCTTACGGCATAATCGGGACCATGAAGTTCGTTGGGCGACTTGTCCTGAATGGGCGAAGTACGGAACGAATCGAATTTGCGCGAAAAATACATGGCGCTGTATCCCATTGTAAAGTTGGCCGAAACCTGTCGGCGGTCGGGTGCATCCTTCATGACCATATTGACAGCACCCCCAATGCCGTCGCCTTCAAGGTCGGCAGTAAGCGATTTACTCACTTCAAGGCGGTCGAGCATTTCGGCCGGGAAAATATCAAGGGGAACAAAACGGTTTTTATTATCGGGCGAGGGAATTTTTACACCATTGACCAGCGTATAGTTGTAGCGCTTGTCCATACCGCGCAAAATGGCATACTGTCCTTCACCGCTGGCACTGCGCTCAAGGGTTATACCCGAGATACGGCCTAAGGCATTGGCCACGGTGAGGTCGGGCGAAAGTTCAATGGCTTTGGCGCTCATCACGTTCATCACGTTCATAGCTCTTTTTTCGATGCCTCGTGCACCGGCTTCGGTACGACCGGGATTATGCGCCATGACAACTGCTTCGCTGAGCGAAACATTTTGTTCTTCAACTGTAAGGAGGATTTCTTCTTCTAAAAAGTCGGGTTCGAGCGTATAGGCTCCGCTTTTATAGCCTAAGCAACTGTAAAGCAAGGTGCCATGCTGCCCTTTGGTGTCGAGAACGAACGAGCCGTCTAATCCCGAGAGGGTGAAAAGTTGTTGGTTTTCTTTAAGTGCAATCCGTGCCCCGATAATGAGTTCTCCACTTTTTGCGTCAACAATTTTTCCTTTTAGTAAGGTGGAAGCCGGCTTGCTTTCCTTCACAGCCACCGGGGAATTATTCATTAAAGAATAAGGTGTGTTTGTGCTATCTGTCCTAACCGACAGATTATTGGCATAACAAAATCCTGCGCTATGCCCTAATGGGAAACCGGTAACGGCGAGCATCATTACCAGCGAATGCTTGAGTCTTTGCATTTAAGTTATGTCTTGTTTTCGGGTGCAAAATTACGGGTAAAGTATGTCGTTCGTATTTCGAAATATTTAAGGAATTGTTAAGGCTCTTAGGCTGCGCAAAGCAAACCCGCAACGAGAAATAACCCAGCACGCTGTAAACCGAAAAGAACACCTTGCTAACTTTTATCACACATTTGCGTACGTTTACTAAAAAAGAAAGGTATAATTGCAAAGCATACTTCAACATTTAAACACAAGAAAGGCGGCACACACTAAAAAAACATAATATCGAGGAAATAGATGGAAACTAATAATGCCTATTAAGTTTTTTGCAGTAATTTTGCCTAAGAATTTCATATTGGGCAAATAGCATCTGCACTTTAAACCGCAAAATGAAAGAAGATGCCAACTGCCTGACACACATAATGGCCAGACCAATTTATCTGGACGTATGATGCAGTATACACTGAGTAAATTCAATTATTTGGTAAAAATCATACATTACATATATAACCAACAAAACATGAAGAAAATCGCTTTATGGATGCTTACCGCAATGCTTCTGACAGCTTGTGGCAGCAAGAAAAACCAAATGCCTGAAGCCAACAACGACTTCGCAGTGATTACCGTGCAAACCACGGAAGCAGATTTGAACACTTCTTATCCCGCATCCATCAAGGGTATGCAGGATATTGAAATCCGTCCGAAGGTTTCGGGCTACCTGACTCGCCTCTTGGTTGACGAAGGTGCTACAGTTCGCAAGGGTCAGCCTCTTTTCTTGATTGACTCAGAACAGTACCGCGCATCTGTAAAGGCTTCGGCTGCACAGGTTCGCGTATGCAAAGCCAACATCGCTACGCAAAAGCTGACGGTTGAGAACAAGCGTATGCTGTTCAAGCAGAACATCATTTCGAGCTACGACCTTCAGATGGCTGAAAACACTTTGGCTTCGTACGAAGCTCAGCTGGCTTCGGCTGAAGCTAACTTGCAGAGCGCAAAGGATAATCTGAAGTGGTGCACCGTTACCAGCCCGTCTGACGGTGTTGTTGGTATGATTCCCTACCGCGTAGGTAGCTTGGTAAGTGCTTCAAGCGCACAGCCGCTGACTACCGTTTCGAATATCAACGAAATGTACGTCTACTTCTCAATGACTGAAAAGCAACTGCTCGCCCTCACTCGCGAACAGGGTGGCGTGAACGCTGCTATCAGCAAGATGCCTGCCGTTAACCTCATTCTGGCCGATGGTACTGAATTTCCTCAGTCGGGTGTAGTCAGCACGGTGAGCGGTGTTATTGACCAGTCGACGGGTTCTGTTCAGATGCGTGCTACGTTCAAGAACGATGGCCACATCCTTCGTTCGGGTGGTACGGGTAGCATCTTGGTTCCGACGCACGCCAAAGACGCTATCAAGGTTCCCCAAAAGTCTACCTTTGATATTCAGAACAAGAAGTTCATTTACGTTGTAGATAAGAACAACACGGTAACTTCGCGCGAAATCACCGTACTTCCGCAGCACGACGGTACCGACTACGTGGTTACGAGTGGTGTGAAAGCTGGCGAACGCATTGTCGTTGACGGTGTGAACCAACTCAAAAATGGCATGAAGATTAAGCCCATCACTCCTGCACAGGCTGCTGCCGCTGAACAAAAGGCCAAGCAAGCACTGAAGGATGGCAAAATGCCTGGCGAAAACTAATAGATTCGCCCATTCACCTCAGGCCGCAGACTTAATAGCTAACCGTACACAGCATACACGCAGCTAAAAAGTCTGCTACAGCCAGGAGGAACACACCTTATATATATAATGAGTGCAAGATTGCAAGCATTCAAATAACAACTTTCAAAATAAGTCCTTTCAATCCAAGCGTAGATGCCCCTAACATTAGCAGGCGTTTACCGGGTCCCGACCATTCGTCGACTGGCTATGAAAGGCAAGATATCATGCAATTAGACAGATTTATTAACCGCCCGGTGCTTTCCACTGTAATTTCAGTGGTTATCGTCATCCTGGGTATATTGGGTTTGGTGTCACTACCTGTATCTCAGTACCCCGACATTGCACCTCCTACCATTCAGGTGAGCACCACCTATACCGGTGCCAATGCCCAAACTGTGCTGAACTCGGTGATTGCTCCGCTTGAGGAACAGATTAACGGTGTGGAGAACATGGACTATATGTCGTCTACTGCCACCAACACCGGTTCTGCCAGCATCAACATCACCTTTAAGCAGGGAACCGACCCTGACATGGCTGCCGTGAACGTGCAGAATCGTGTATCGAAAGCCCTCGGTTTGCTTCCCTCGGAAGTTACGCAGGTGGGTGTGATTACCCAAAAGCGTCAAAGCTCCATGCTTATCATCTTCTCTATTGTAGATAAAGAAGACAAGTATGATGCTTCATTCATCGAAAACTATGCCAAAATCAACATCATTCCGCAAGTACAGCGTGTAAAGGGTGTGGGTGATGCCATGGTGATGGGTGCCGACTACTCAATGCGTATTTGGCTCGACCCGCAGAAAATGGCTGAATATCACATGATGCCTGGCGACATTACTGCCGTACTTGCTGAGCAGAACATTGAAGCTGCTCCGGGTAGTATCGGTGAACGCGAAAACCAGACTTTCCAATACACACTCCGTTACAGAGGCCGCTTGAGCGAAGTTCCCCAATTCGAAAACATGGTTATCCGCTCAAATCCTGATGGAACGATCATTCGTGTAAAAGACGTTGCCCGCGTTGAAATGGGACGTAGCTCTTATGCATTCTCGGGTAAGGTAAACGGTCACAAGTCTGTAACCTGTATGGTGATGCAGGTAGCTGGTTCAAATGCTACTCAGATTATTACCGACATCCAGGCATTGTTGAAAAACTGCGAAAAAGATCTTCCCGAAGGCATTGGCATTATGGAAGCTCAGAACGTCAACGACTTCCTCTTCGCCTCTATCCATGAGGTTATCAAGACGTTGATCGAAGCCTTCATTCTGGTGTTCATCGTGGTATACATCTTCTTGCAGGACTTCCGCTCAACATTGATTCCCGCCATCGCCATTCCCGTGGCATTGATTGGTACCTTCTTTGCCTTGTACATCATTGGCTTCTCAATCAACTTGCTGACACTTTCTGCTTTGGTACTAGCCATTGCCATTGTGGTCGACGACGCCATTGTGGTGGTCGAAGGTGTCCATGCGAAACTCGATCAAGGATACACCTCTTCGCGTAAAGCATCTATCGACGCCATGCGCGAACTCGGTGGCGCTATCGTATCAATTACCCTCGTCATGATGGCCGTGTTCGTGCCTGTAAGCTTCATGTCGGGTACCGCCGGTACGTTCTACCGCCAGTTCGGTTTAACCATGGCCATTTCAATCGGTTTCTCGGCATTGAACGCATTGACCCTTTCACCGGCTCTTTGTGCAATTTTGCTGAAGCCGCACCCCGTTGGAGGCGAACACGAAGCATCGTTAAAAGAACGTTTAGGCACAGCCTACAAGGCAGCCGGACAAACCATGTACCAACGTTATGCCGAACAGATTGGTCGCATTCTGCACCCGGGTGTAACAATTGCCTTTATCATCGTGGCCATTTTGGGTATGATTTTCGGTGCATACAGCTTCGAATCTCACCCCATCCTGACCATCGTAATGAGCATCGTAGCCATTCTCGGCGTATTGGGTCTTTCTACCAAGAAATTCCAAAATTCGTTCAACAACAGCTACGAAAACATTCTGAAGAAATATAAGAAGTACGTGCTGAAGTTCATTCAGCGTCCTATGCTTTCAATGGGTATCGTTACTGGTTCTATTGCCCTACTCGTATGGTTGATGAACATCACCCCGACTGCCATGGTTCCCTCTGAAGATACAGGTACGATTATGGGTGCCGTAACCATGCCTCCTGGTACTTCACAAGACCGCACCGAAGCTTACCTCAACCGCGTCGACAGTCTTGTTCGTTCTATTCCTGCAGTTGAACTGAGTACGGTGATTTCGGGTTACAGCTTCATCGGTGGTCAAGGTCCTTCATACGGTTCATTCATCGTGAAATTGAAAGACTGGGAAGAACGTGGACTCAAAGAAAGTTCAACCGTTATCTTTGCCAACCTTTATCTGCGTTCGCGCGATGTATTTAAGGATGCGCAAGTATTGTTCTTCCAGCCGCCTATGATTTCGGGTTATGGTGTAACTAACGGTTTCACCTTCAACTTGCAAGACCGTACGGGTGGTGATTTGAACAAATTCTACGATGTAGCCAAGGACTTCCTTGCACAACTCGAGAAACGTCCGGAAATTGAATCGGCTCAGACCACATTCAACCCGAACTTCCCCGAATACATGATCGATATCGATGCTGCCAAGTGTAAGCGTGCCGGACTGTCGCCCCGCGACATTCTTTCGACGCTTCAAGGTTACTATGGTGGTTTGTACGCTTCGAACTTCAACAGCTATGGTAAACTTTACCGTGTAATGATTCAGGGTGAACCCAGCCAGCGCGCCAACTTCGAAAGCCTCTACAACATCAAGGTACGCAACGGCAAGGAAATGGCTCCGATTACCGAGTTCATGACCATTACCCCGGCATACGGTCCCGACAACATCAACCGTTTCAACATGTACACCTCTATGGCTGTCAACGGTAACCCTGCCAACGGTTACACCTCTGGTCAGGCCATCAAGGCCATTGAGGAAGTGGCTCAGCAGTATCTGCCCCAGGGTTACTCTTACGAGTTCTCCGGACAGACGCGTGAAGAGCAGCAATCATCAGGCAGCACCACGGGTATTGTCTTCGTACTCTGCTTCGTGTTCATCTACCTGTTGTTGTCAGCCCAGTATGAAAGTTACATCCTTCCGTTGGCCGTATTGCTTTCAGTTCCCTTCGGTTTGGCTGGTTCGTTCATCTTCATTCAGGCTATGGGATCATTGAATAGCATTGTTCCTATCTTTGGTGAAGCAGCCAACAACATCTACGTACAGATTGCATTGATCATGTTGATGGGTCTGTTGGCCAAGAACGCCATCCTTATCGTTGAGTTTGCACTCGAACGCCGCAAAATGGGTATGAGCATTTCATGGGCAGCCGTATTGGGTGCCGGTGCTCGTCTGCGTCCTATCCTCATGACCTCTTTGGCCATGATTATCGGTCTGCTTCCCTTGATGTTTGCCTTTGGTGTTGGTGCCAACGGTAACCGTTCACTCGGTACGACAGCTATCGGCGGTATGTTAATCGGTATGATTTGTCAGATTTTCATCGTTCCCGTTCTCTTCGTTGTCTTCCAGTATCTGCAGGAAAAGATAACCCCGATGACCTGGGAAGATATTGACAACACCGATGCTGCTCCCGACATCGAACAGTACACGAAATAAGTGATAAATCGTCGGAGTAAAGGGCCCGGCAGCCCGCATTGCCGGGAAATGCCGCGGCCATTTACTTCGATGCACGAATAATTAACTACGAAACAATGAAGAACCTCATTTATATTGCCTGCTGTTCGACGCTGCTATGCAGTTGCGGCATCATGAAGGATTACGAACGTCCTGCCGACCTCACTCAGGGCATCGACAGCCTTTACCGCGACACCACGGCCAACAGTGTTGCGCAAGCAGACACCACCAATTTCGGCAACACTCCCTGGCAGGAAGTGTTCACCGATCCCTATCTGCAAAAGCTGATTAACAAGGCTCTTGCAAACAATGCCGACCTGCGCTCTGCCGACATCGCCGTGAAGCAGGCCGAAGCTTCGTTGAAAGTGGCTCGTCTTGCCTACTATCCCGCCATCAGCTTCAACCCTCAGGGTGCAATGACCAGCTGGGACTTCAACAAAGCTACGAAAACCTACAGTGTGCCTCTGGCTGCAAGCTGGCAGTTCAATCTGTTCAGCCTGCGCAACAATAAGAAGAAGGCTCAAACCGGTCTGGAAATGACCAAGGCCTACAAGCAAGCTGCACGCACCAGCATCATTGCCGGTGTAGCCAATATGTACTACACGTTGCAAATGCTCGACGAACAGCTCAAAACTACTCAGGAAACCGTCAACATTTGGGCTGAAAACGTACGTGCCATGGAGCTGATGAAAGAAGCTGCCATGACCAACGAAGCGGCTGTCGGACAGGCCAAGGCCAACTACTACAGCCTGCTCACAAGCGTACCTACGCTCAAGGAAAGCATTTCGCAAACCGAAAATGCCCTCTGCACCCTGCTTCACGAAGCGCCCCATGCCATCGAACGTGGCACGTTCGATGCAGACGCTTTCCCCGCAAGTTTCTCGAAGGGTGTACCCTTGCAGTTACTGGCCAACCGTCCCGACGTCAATGCTGCCGAGTTGCAACTCGCTTCATCGTTCTATGATGTAAACATTGCCCGCGCATCGTTCTACCCCACCCTCAACATCACGGCACAGGGTTCATGGACCAACAGTTCGGGCATGGGTATTGTCAATCCCGGTAAGATTCTGGCCAATCTGCTTGGTTCATTGGCACAGCCTATCTTTGCCAACGGCCGTTTGAAGGCTCAGCTCAAAATTTCGAAGCTCGCCTACGACAATGCCCGTTTGCAATTTGAGCAGACATTGCTCAATGCTGGCCAGGAAGTAAGCAATGCACTTTCAACCTATCATGCCGCACAGATTCAGCAGGAATTGCGTCAGAAGCAGGTTGAAACGCTCACGCAAACCCTCGAGAACACGAAGCAGTTGTTCCAATACAGCAGCAGCACTTCGTATCTCGAAACGCTCACCGCGCAGCAAAGCCTCATTCAGGCTCAGCTCAACCTGATTTCCGACAAGTTCGACAAGGTTCAGGCTGCCATTTCGCTTTATCAGGCTCTGGGTGGTGGTCGAGAAATTTCTACGCAAACCGCTGACACGGCAAATAACTAACCATGTACAGGTAAGTCATTGAAGAGGCCGGATTTTTCGTCTGGAAAATCCGCTGCCTCTTTAATCATTTCCCGCACATACTCTAAATATCACACACCATGATCAGTCCATTAGCATACGTTCATCCCGAAGCCAAATTAGGACAGAACGTAGAAGTAGGCCCCTTTACCTACATTGAAAAAGGCGTTGTCATTGGCGACAACTGCGTAATCAAACCCCACGTAAGCATTCTCGAAGGAACAACAATGGGTTCTGGCAATATTATTTACCAGAACACCGTAATTGGTGCTACCCCGCAGGACTTTCACTTTGTCGAAGGCAGCAAAACGCACGTAGTCATTGGCAACGACAACCGCATCCGCGAAAATGTAGTCATTGCCGGAAGCACCTACGAAGACAAAGCCACCACCATTGGCGACAGCAACTTCCTCATGGAACGTTGCCACATCTGCCACGATGTCAAGATTTTCAACAAGTGCGTCATCGGTATCGGCACCTGCATTGCCGGTGAAAGCGAAATTCACGATTGCTCCATCCAGAGCAACGGTGTAGTCATTCAGCAACACGTTCGCGTAGGTCGCTTCTCGCTCGTTCAGAGTGGTTGCCGCGTACAAAAGGACGTTCCTCCCTATGTAATTTTAGGTGGCAATCCGGCTTCGTACAATGGTGTCAACACCATGGTGCTGAAGCATGTAAATGTGAGCGACCGCATTTTGCGCCACATTGCCAATACCTACCGCATTATCTACACCAGCAACTTCAGTCTGGAAGATGCCATTATCAAGATTCCCGAGCAAATTCCTATGAGCGAAGAAATCGAAAAGATTTTGAAATTCATCAAGGAAGCCAAGCACGGAATTGTTCGTCACATCGAATCGAACTAACCGCCCATTAGCTTCATTTTACTACTGAAGCCTTTCCTGGCACTTTTGTCATATTTCCGCCCTTCTGCTTTTATACTGAAGGGGTAGCAAATACGACAAAAGTGCTTTATTTTTTTAAAGAGTCGGCCTAATTATTCCGAGAGGTCGATTTGCGCGATAGATAATAACTACCGTAACCATCGTGTTGGTTTCAGACAGGCCTACCTGCCCTACTTTCTTGTGTATCAACATGTCAAAGAACGCTGGATTACTAAAGAGGTAATGCCGTTTTTTCATCCGTCGGGCCAAGGCGAAGCACTTCTTCGCGTGCCCTTTTGTGGGTGCAAATTTACAACCTAAGTACCCCGTATTCCAAATTTTTTCAGCACCTGATATCGCACCTCACCTATAATCCAGTTGAAGCAAGCAGAGCGAAAATGCTTTAAATCAAAGCTTTCGGAACGCATTTTTACGACGGAAAAAAGTGAAATCGGGATATGGTTTTCAGCGTATCCTTTGCGACAATATGTTTGAAAATGCCGCATTTTAAAGGCGTGGCGTACAGCCTGACTGCTTAATGAAGTCGTCTAAACTTTTCTGACGAAGATTTGATTTGGAGATTTATCTCTT
>Kit_p1__coassemble_347_pt1 | contig 24013 bp, 14 predicted proteins | sample Kit_p1__metabat2_high_PE_008 | metagenome-assembled genome bin Kit_p1 | reverse complement strand
CGCACCAAATGAAAAAACAAGAAAATTCGCGTTTTATGCCGAAGAACATGTTTAACATCTCATTTACTTCCCTAAAGGAAGCGATTAAGTTAATCCTCCTGTTCGTAATAATAAGAATAATCAATGCCTTTCATGAAAAATGGCTAATAAGGTATTCGACAGATACTGAACCATGACAAACTGAAAGCTGCCTTTGGCAATAGTTTCCTCTTATTTCCTGCTACGATTTTTTAGAACACAATGTCGGTCATACACAAGAGGACAGTCCACAGCCTTGGCTGTACCACACTCTGCAGGAAGAGCGTTTAACCAGGACAACAAAATCCCGATACAGCAATATATGATGCTTACTCATACAAAACTGTACCGGGATTGTATTGTTTTTCCCTACTTGTTCATACGGCAAACAACTGCCGAAGAAATGGAGGGATATGGATTGAAAAGGGGGTAACTTTTAGGTTACTCTTCGTCGTTGCGAGCCTTTAGAGCTTCTGCAATCTGCTGTTCGAGTTCTTCGCTGAGTTCGGGATTGTCCTTGATAATCTTTTTAACGGCATCGCGTCCTTGCCCCAAACGGCTTTCGCCATAGCTGAACCATGAACCGCTCTTCTTGATAATGCCGAGTTCTACGCCGAGGTCGACAATTTCGCCGGTGCGCGAAATGCCTTCGCCAAAAGTGATTTCGAACTCTGCCTTGCGGAAGGGAGGTGCTACCTTGTTCTTAATAACCTTTACGCGCACCTGATTGCCAATGGGAGTGTCGCCATCCTTGATGGTGGTGACACGACGAATGTCGAGGCGCACCGAAGAGTAGAACTTGAGGGCGTTACCACCGGTCGTAGTTTCGGGGTTGCCAAACATAACACCGATTTTTTCGCGCAACTGGTTGATGAAGATGCAGGTGGTGTTGGTGCGGCTGATGGTGGCAGTGAGTTTTCGCAATGCCTGGCTCATGAGGCGGGCCTGAAGACCCACTTTGTTTTCGCCCATGTCGCCTTCGATTTCAGCTTTAGGCGTAAGTGCTGCTACAGAGTCGATGACAATGATGTCAATGGCCGATGAGCGAATGAGCTGGTCGGCAATGTCTAAAGCCTGCTCACCGTTGTCGGGCTGAGAAATAAGCAGTTCGTCGACGTTTACGCCCAACTTGGCTGCATAAAAGCGATCGAAGGCATGTTCGGCATCAATAAAGGCTGCCACTCCCCCATTCTTTTGAGCCTGAGCAATGGCGTGAATAGCGAGGGTGGTTTTACCTGATGATTCGGGACCGTAGATTTCGATTATACGGCCGCGGGGATAACCTCCTACGCCCAATGCGGCATCGAGCGACAAGCTACCCGTTGAAATAACCTCTACATTTTCAATACTCTGATCGCCCATGCGCATGATTGAGCCGCGACCAAATTCTTTTTCTATTTTAGCCATAGCCGCTTGAAGAGCTAACAGCTTTTCATTTTGTGCCTGGTTTTCGTCGGTTGTTTTTGCCATAATTTTGGAATGTCTGCTAAGAAACTATCGTGCCACATACGATTTAGAACATCGTGGGCTGTCAGATTCTTAAAGTTTTAATATTTGTTCTGCGTGAATTTTAGTTTTGATTTCCTTGGGATTGAAAATGTGGGCCACGCGGCCTTCTTCGTCAATAACGAACGTGGTACGCAGTGTTCCCATATAGGTTCGGCCATACATTTTCTTTTCGCCCCACACACCGTAAGCTTCGACCGTTTGTTTTTCGGTATCGGCAATCAGGTGAAAAGGCAAATTTTGCTTCGCTATGAAGTTTTGATGTGACTTGGCAGAGTCAATACTTACTCCTATCACAACATAGCCGGCTTGCTGAAGGGTTTCGTAATTGTCGCGGAAACTACAGGCCTCGGCAGTACAGCCCGAAGTGCTGTCTTTCGGATAAAAGTAGAGCACCACCTTTTGTCCGCGATATTGGCTGAGTTTGATTTCGTTGCCTGCTTCGTCAAGGCCCAGCAGGTCAGGAGCCATATCTCCGATGTTTATCATGTTATCGCTGTGTTAGGGTTGGTTTTGAGTAAATATGGTAAAGTTTGTAACCGTCAATTACTGCGGTTTTCGGCCATTGCCCGATTTCTGTGGCCGACGTTTTGCAGCCGGACGATTATCCACTTTATCCTGCGGCTTTCCGGTAACCGTTTTTTCGTTTCGCTTAGGTGCAGACGCATTGTTCGGTTTGCGATTGTTGTGTTTCGGACGGGCATTTGCATTCGGCTTGTTATTACCGTCTTTACGCGCCCGGTTTCGTCCTTTTCCCTGCTGTCCGCGTGGTTGATTTCCCTTACGGGGTTCTTCAGAGGGTTTACGCACACCTTCAGGCAGTTCGGCACGCGGGATTTTGATTTTAAGCGTTCGTTCGATGTTAGCCAGGGCATACAGGTCCTTTTCGCCAATAAGCGTAATGGCCTTACCTCGACGACCGGCTCGGGCAGTACGTCCGATGCGGTGAACGTAATCCTCGGCATCGTGCGGCGCATCATAATTGATAACCATGGTGATGTCATCGATGTCGATGCCTCGTGCCACAATGTCGGTAGCTACGAGCAAATCAATTTTTTGCGCACGGAACAACTGCATCACTTCGTCGCGCTCACTTTGTTGCAAGTCGGAGTGCATGGCGCGCGCATTGAGTCCGCGTCGTTGCAGCAAAATGGTGAGTTCCTTTACCTTCTGTTTCGACGAACAGAACAGGATAACTCGCTGCGGCGGTTCGTCTTTGAATATTTTGCGCAGCACAATCGTCTTATCGGGTTCGTGACAAACGTAAAGGCTTTGACAAATATTTTCGGCGGGCTTTGACACGGCTATTTCAACCTCAACCGGGTTGTGCATCACCGTGCGGGCCAGTTCGGCAATTTTGGGCGGCATCGTGGCCGAGAACAGAATGGTTTGTCTGTTTTCGGGCATTTGTTTCACTATTGTCAGGATGTCGTCGGCAAATCCCATATCGAGCATGCGGTCGGCTTCGTCAAGCACCAGGTGGGTGGTTCGGCTGAGGTCGAGTGTACCGAGCTGCAGGTGGGTAATCAGTCGACCGGGGGTAGCCAGCACGATGTCGGCACCGGCTTGCAGCGAACGGCGTTCCTGTTCGTAACGAATGCCATCATTACCGCCATACACGGCCACGGCATTGACCGAGGTATAATAGGCAAAACCTTGCAGCGACTGGTCGATTTGACGTGCCAACTCGCGTGTAGGGGCTATTACCAAACAGTTCACGGCGTCAGCAGGATGCGGATCGCGTCCGAGCAGCGTGAGCAGCGGCAAGAGATAGGCAGCCGTTTTGCCTGTACCGGTTTGCGCCACACCCAACACATCGCGACGTTCAAGAATGTGCGGAATACAGGCAGCCTGTACGGGCGTACATTTTTCGAAACGCATATCGTAGAGTGCATCGAGCACATCGTCGCTCAAATCCAGGTCCTCAAAAAACACCTCGGGTGCTTTTTTTTCCTCCACGGCTTCGGTTTCAGCCGTTTCCACCGAATCGGCCGGAGCCGAAGCGGTTTGGGGTGTTTCGTTCACGGGGGCATTGTTTTCGGTCTGAGCGGCCTGGTCTGCCGGGGTTATGCTATGGTCTGTCATTTTAAATATTTCAGAAAAAGGAGATGAAAGGAATAAACATCTAAGGTCCGATAAGCCTGAATGTATCGACAGGATTATCCTTAGAAACACATTACTGCGGCGTACGCTTGTAAAGCACGAAGGCCACAACGGCAAACACCAAATTGGGCAGCCAAACGGCAAACATGGCCGGCCAACCGGCATTCAGTGCAAAGGTTGACGACACCGTTTGGAACAGAATGTAAGTGAAACTCAGTGCAATGCCCACACCGATACTGGCACCCATACCGCCTTTGCGCTTTTCGCACGAAAGGCTCACCCCAATCAGCGTCAGGATGAAAGCGGCAAAGGGTGTGGCAAAGCGTTTGTGATATTCCACTTCAAAAGTACTAATTCCTGCAGCACCACGCAAGCGTTGGCGGTCAATAAATTCTTTCAATTCAGGAATCGTCATGGTTTCCTGCTGTCCGCGCACATAGAAGAAGTCGCGGGGTTCCATGACAATGATGGTGTCGAGTTTTTCGCCGCTTTCCAATTTTTCGCGCATTCCTTTGAGTGTACGAATTTTGTAATGGCGCAGTGTCCACGAGAAACGGCGGTCCGACAACGTATCGTACTGTATGCTTTGTGCCGTAAGGTGCGACACGAGTTTTTTATCAACAAATTTGTCGAGCGAAAATCCATATCCGCTTTTGCTCACATTGTCGAAGTGGGTGATATAGGCCACCACTCCCGTGTCTACTTGCATTTGCACATTATCGACCGACGTTACATCTGTTTTTTTCTTAATGTATCGGTTTTCAAAGTTTACACGCGCCACATTACTTTGCGGAATCACGAAAGCCCCGAGCAAAAAGCTGCTGGCAGCAATCAGTGCAGCCGAAATCATGTAAGGGCGAAGCAAACGGCGAAAACTCATACCCGTGCTTTTCATCGCTATGATTTCGGAATTATCGGCCAATTTCGAGGTAAAGAAAATGACGGCAATAAACACGAACAGCGGTGTAAACAGGTTTACAAAGTTCGGCACAAAGTTAACATAGTAATCAAAAATGATTTTCTGAACCGGTGCATGACTTTGTGTAAGTTTGTCGATACGTTCATTAAAGTCGAATACCACGGCAATTACCACGATGATGGTAATCAGAAAGATATAGGTACTCAGAAACTTGTAAATGATGTAGCGGTCCAAGCGTCCGACGATGGGTTGCCGCCGACGGGCAGTCCGCTCTGCCGGTGCCGTTTGGTTCATACCATCCGGTTCCGGAGTCTGAGCGGAACTGTCGGCTGTAGCATCTGCCTGCCGGTTCGCTGATTTATTTCTGGAAAAGATTTTTTTAAACATCCGTGTTCAACTCACTTATGGGTTGTTCAATGAAATCACAGGCTGTAACAAACTGAAGGGTAATTCCGATAAAACCAACGCTAAAGTTTGCGCATCAGTTTTTCGGCCATCATGCGTTTCCAGGGGCCGTAGTTATCATTCAGAATTTGCTTACGAGCCTCACGTACCAACCACAGATAGAAGGCCAGGTTGTGAATCGAAGCTATCTGCATAGCCAGCAATTCCTTGGCCTTGAACAAATGGTGTAAATAGGCCTTTGAATACTGCAAGTCGGCCGAGCAATGTCCCATGGGGTCGACGGGTTCAAAGCAGTCGGCCCACTTGGCATTGCGCATATTGATTACGCCCTCAGCGGTAAACAGGCAAGCATTTCGACCGTTGCGCGTAGGCATCACGCAGTCGAACATATCCACCCCACGCTCAATGCCTTCAAGAATATTGAGCGGTGTACCCACTCCCATCAGGTAACGGGGGCGGTCGGTGGGCAAAATGTCGTTGACCACTTCAATCATTTCGTACATCTGTTCGGCGGGTTCGCCCACGGCCAAACCGCCAATAGCGTAGCCCTCGGCACCAAAATCGCTCATGAAGCGGGCACTTTCCTGACGCAAGTCTTTGTAAACGCAACCTTGCACAATGGGGAAGAGTGCCTGGCTGTAACCATATTTCGGTTCGGTTTCGTGAAAACGCTTCCAGCAGCGTTTCATCCATCCGTGCGTCAGGTTCAGGCTCTTGCGGGCATAGGCATAGTCGGCTGTTCCCGGCGGACACTCATCGAAGGCCATCATGATGTCGGCCCCGATGGTGCGCTCAATGTCCATCACCTTTTCGGGGGTAAAGAAATGCTTACTGCCGTCAATGTGCGAACGAAATTCGCAACCCTCGTCGCTCAGTTTTCGAATGCCGGCCAGCGAAAACACCTGAAAGCCGCCGCTGTCGGTAAGCATCGGGCGGTCGAAACCATTGAACTTGTGTAAACCGCCGGCACGTTCCAGAATGTCGAGTCCCGGACGCAGATACAAGTGGTAGGTGTTGCCCAAAATGATTTCGGCATTAACCTCGTCTTTTATTTCGTGTAAATGCACGCCCTTCACACTGCCCACCGTACCAACGGGCATAAAGATAGGGGTATGTATTTCTCCGTGGTCGGTACGAATCAGTCCGGCGCGCGCAGCACTGGTGGCATCGGTATGCTGAAGTGTAAAATCCATATTAAAGTATAAGCGTGTAAGTGTAGGTGTAATTATTTTTCCTTCATCAGCCTCACAGCCACATCATCGGGTTGTTCGGCAGGCTTTTCGGCCTTTTCGTCAGGAATGGTAAAAACGATGGGGTTATCCACCTTTTCGTCGAGCAGGGCAAAGCTAAGCACATCCTTCACGTCCTGCACAAAGTGGAAAGTCAGTCCCTTTACATAGCGTTCGTTGATATCGGCCACATCCTTGCGGTTTTCTTCAGAAATCAGAATGTCGGTAATGCCGGCTCGCTTGGCTGCCAATATCTTTTCCTTGATACCGCCCACAGGCAGCACCTTGCCACGCAAAGTTATTTCGCCCGTCATGGCCGTATTGGCACGCACCTTGCGCTGCGTCAGTGCCGAAGCTATTGAAGTGGCAATCGTAATGCCGGCCGAGGGACCATCCTTCGGTGTAGCGCCTTCGGGCACATGAACGTGTACGCCCCAATGGTCAAAAATGCGATAATCCAAGCCCAACGAGTCTGCATGGGTTTTGATGTATTCCAAAGCCAGCACGGCACTTTCCTTCATCACATCGCCCAAGTTACCCGTCATTGTCAGCTTACCGCCCCGGCAGCGGCTCACGCTGGTTTCGATAAACAGTATTTCGCCGCCAACAGCTGTCCAAGCCAATCCCGTCACCACACCGGCATATTGATTGCCCTGATATTTGTCGCGGCTGAACAAGGGTTTGCCCAGCAGTTTTTCGATGTCGGCAGGTTTCAGCGATTTATCGGCAAAGGGCATCTGCTCGTTATCGGCCATAGCCGTCAGATACGACACTTTGCGGAACACCTTGTCAATCTGCTTTTCAAGCTGTCGCACACCGCTTTCGCGGGTGTATTTATCGATAATAAAGTCTATAGCCGAAGGGCTGAACTTCAATTTAGACATATCGCCCAAGTCATATTCCTTCTGCTTCTTCGTAATCAAGTGGCGACGGGCAATTTCCAATTTTTCCTCAGCCAAATAGCCCTCCACCTCAATCAGTTCCATGCGGTCGAGCAGCGGCTGCGGAATGTTTTGCAAGCTGTTTGCCGTAGCAATGAAGAACACTTTCGAGAGGTCGAAGTCTAAATCGAGGTAATTATCGTGGAAAGCATTGTTCTGTTCCGGGTCGAGCACCTCGAGCAAGGCACTCTGCGGGTCACCGTTGTACTGTCCGTTCGTCATTTTGTCAATTTCGTCGAGCACAAACAGCGGATTGGCCGATTCGGCCTTCATGATGCTTTTAATGATGCGTCCGGGCATGGCACCGATATAAGTGCGACGATGACCGCGAATTTCCGATTCATCGTGAATACCACCGAGCGCGATGCGCACATAATTGCGGTTCAATGCACGCGCAATGCTTTTGCCGAGCGACGTTTTACCCACGCCCGGAGGGCCATACAAGCACAGGATGGGGGCTTTGTCTTGACTGCGGAAGCGCAAAGTTGAAAGATGTTCCAAAATGCGTTCCTTCACCCGCTCCATGCCGTAATGGTCGTGGTTCAGCACCTTTTCGGCATTCTTCACGTTCAAGTTGTCCTTCGTGTAAATGCCCCAAGGCAAATCGGCCACCGTCTGCAAGTAAGTGAGTTGCGTTTGGTATTCGGGCATTTGCGGATTCATGCGCTGCAGTTTTTCCATTTCGCGCGTAAACACGGTCTTCACCTTATCAGGCATTACGCGACGGGCCAGTTTTTCCTCCAGGTCGAAAGTGTCAGAAGTTTCATCATCGCCCAATTCACGCTGAATTTGCTTCATCTGCTGGCGCAGGAAAAAGTCCTTCTGCTGTTCATCGAGTTCATTCCGCGTACGCGCCTCGATATTATGTTTGAGCACCGCCAGCTGACACTCGCGCGAAAGCATTTCCAGCAATTTCATTGCGCGCTGTTTAATGTCGTGCATCTGCAAGAGTTCAAACCGCTCATCCTGCACCAGCGGCATGTTGGTACAGATAAAGTTAATCAGGAACACCGGGTGCGAAATGTTGCGCACGGCAAAGGTAGCTTCTTCGCCACGAATTTCCTCGCTCACATCCAGATAGCGCACCACCGCATCGCGGCAAGCCTCAGCCATAGCCTTGAATTCTTCATCCTCGGCATCGTAAAGCACCTCTTCGAGCGGACTGACTTCAGCCCGGATAAAAGGTTTGCGTCGCTTCAGTTTCTCCAGTTTAATGGGTCCGTAACATTGCAGAATAGCCACTGTTGAACCATTCGGAACCTCAATGGTACGCATGACGCGTGCCAACACCCCCTCATCATATAAATCATCCTTATCCGGATCTTCAACCGAGCTATCTTTCTGTGCAAAAACGGCAATCAGCGATTCGCGTTTTTTTGACTGTTCCACAACCTTCAAACTTGATTCTCGTCCCACTGTTACCGAGCCTACCACTCCCGGGAAGAGCATCATGTTTCTCAGGGGCAGAACGGGTAATGTATCATCAGAAGGTGTATGCAGCAGTTCATTCATATCGCCATTGAAATCAGCAACGAGTGAAAAAGCATTCTGTGGTAAATTGTTTTTTGTCTTTAGTTTGATATGCGTCATGGATAATCTATAAAACGATTTTTACGGATATATAATATAATGAGTGGTGTTTAGATACGTATCATCCGGTGAATTTACATTCCGAGTTTTATTTCGCCGGTTTATGTATGCTTTGTCTATGGGAACGCCCGTTTATCTGCTCTGAGTCAACGTGCGCAATGCCTTTTAGTGCATTATTTATGCGAATATCCGTCTTCGCTTCTTTCCCAAACTGCAAAGTTAGTGCAAACCGAATGCAATACAAAAGAAAAGCCTGATTTTATTTTGTATGACTAAGGTGAAGACTAACTTCGGCGAAGACAAAGTGCAAACCGAAACTTTTGACGATAGCTCATCGCTTGGTTCAAACAACGGCATACTGATAAAAAAATCAGCGAATAGCTTTGATTTAAATAAACTAAAAAACAAAAAAGCGGCTCCACGTCCTACATCAGAACTTGGAGCCACTTATTCAATCGTCACAATCGTTTACCTACCACGATGAATAGCTATCGACTTATTGCTTTACAGCCAACTTTCGACTGACGCTGCCAGCATCGGTTGTAACTTTTACAATGCAAATAGGTACATGCACCTCTGAAAGCGTTGAACTGTAAACACCTTCGGCATGATATTGCTGAAGGAGTTGACCATTTAGCGTATAAATACTGATGGAGCGAATAGGTGCTTCGGAGGCTACAATGACTTCATTGCGTTGCACTGAATAAACATTGACTGCAAACTGAGCATCCACTTTCTCAACTCCTTCAATCGCGGTTTGTTCACCTCCGAGTGTACGCAGGAAATAGCGTCCGTGCGAAGGCAGACTCACGCTCACCCGCATGCCTTCGGTCAGCGGTGTTTCGGTATTGGTCTGTGCATCGTAGAGTATGGGCGATTTGAGTTTGTCAACGTGATTGAACGTCAGCACGGCTTCTTCGCCTTCCTCACCAAACACGCCAATGGGTATTTGCTGCTGTGAGACTAACAGATTGATAGCAGTAGCCTTTGTGCCGGCCACAGTATACACCAGCGGGGTGTACTTCATGCGGAGAGCTTCATCGTCGAGCAACATCACATCGTCGGTTTCGGAATCGGTAGCTGTAGCTGCATAGGCCAACGAAGCTGTCGATGCACCACCCTGACTGCCTTGTGCCTTGATGCTGAAGCTTTGCCAACCGGTATGTGCTGCTTGAGTATGGGTATCGGCATTTTGCATCTCGTGCTTAAAGGCTATGTCATTATGAGCAATGCCTATGGTGCTCTTTTTAACATACATACCGCAACCGGGCAAAAGCACCGGAACTCCTGTTCCATCAGCTGTCACCCAAGTGTGCTTACCCGTTTCCGAATCACTTGTCAATTGCCCCGCAACGACTGTTCCATCGGGATTCACTGTCCAATATTTGGGTTCCAGATTCGAATTGACAAAGAAGAACTGATCCAAATAGAGTGGCGCAAGGAAGGGATTGCCCACCAGGGCATAACCTTCGGCCGAGGGTGAAAGTTTGACAACCAACTCTTCTGTCTTGTAGAAAACATTGGGATCACTTCTGTCCACAAAATCGGATATGAACAGACGGCCTGCACCTGTTCGGTCTAAAGTTTTGGCTGTTGCAACATCATACTCGGTATCTGCCTTGGGGAAGCGGAATTGGAAGGGCTGATTGTTCTTATCATTCTTCAGTCCTTTCACCGAATAGGCCAAACCGGGTGCATACGGCACTGCGGCATCATTGAAGGCTGTGCTCCATTTTGAACCTAATGTTGCAGGGGTAGTGCTTTGTCCTTGCTCAATGATTTGTGCACTACTGTTCCAGTTGCGCTGATAGATTTCGGGATTGTAGCGGTTGTTATTCGCTCCGAACGTCACATCCTTGAACAGCGGCAGTTCGGCTTGTGAATGCGTTTGGCTATCAGTGTACCAGTCGCCGGCCACGGTGCCTTTAAGGGGCAGGCTTACGAGTTGCCAGTGGTTTGGCTGCAAATTCACATCGAGCGAGGCATGGTTATAAATCAGATAATCGGCATTTTCAACCTCTGCTCCGGGCTGTAAATGGATACGGTCGCAAATGTTTACGCGGAAACGTTTGGTAACCAATCCTGGCTTAGTGTCATTATCGTAGGCCATCAAGTCGTACTGGATATACTCCGTAGCTTCCTCCATGTCAGCAGGCTTTTGGGGTGAATCCCAGCCCCACTGCATGTTGCCACCTTCCTTATAGCCCGACATATACAGGCGGGCTTTGCTGTCGGTGGGCATAAGCACCTTTGTAAAGTGCATGGGCACGAAAGCATTAGCGGTGGTGTTAGCCTCGTTCGAGGTGTAGTCAGCAGCCGGATAATGCAAATCGGCATTGTTGGCACGTTTCCAGTTTGCATCGTTGTTCCAGTTTTTGGTGCGTCCATCGGCTTTACCCTGCCAAACCACGTATTCAGGGACCACTTTCATGCGGAAATTCATCTTTCCATAGCAGGCATTCGTAGGTTTGTTGTTTGCATCTTTTTCTTCGAAGAGCACCGTAAACTGATACTCATAGCCTTCCTTAGGGTTGAACTTAGAGGCATCAAACGACACTTCCATTTGGTCGGTAAACAGGCTCGAATGGCCATACTTGCGAGCTTCGAGGCTGTGCAATTCGCCCATTCTGCGTGTTTCAGTATAAATATCTTCACCGTTTTCAACTGCTTTTCCCAGTAGTTCTTTGTATGCAGGGTCGTCCGTTTCAACCAAGAATAAATACTTACGGTCATTCAACGAGGTAACCGGTGCAAGATGGGTTGAAGATGCAGTTACAAGTTTGGCTCGACACAGATTGACCGTCAAGGGGCTACTTTTAGAGTTAGCCATTTCAATCTGCTTCTTGCCTATGCGCAAACAGGGATTCAGATAGTCATTCGGATACTTAACTTGATTAAAACCTATATTCAAATCCGGAGCTTCAGACGAGGCGGTCAAGTGAAGCGGCAGGTAATTCCAGCAAATAACGGTTTCATCTACATTATTTGGTTTACCGGGCCAATCTGTTTTCAAGGAATCTAATAACACATTTGACCTAATGGGCTGCACGCAAACGTCCCATGCCGTACCTTCGATTTTAACAATCATATCTTGCACAGCCAGTACAAGTTTACTCTTATTAGCCCGAAGCAAGGCTAAATCATCTTTTGTGAATTTTGTACTTGAATTATCTTGAGGTGTAATGGAACTATCCCTAATATCCTTAATATCAGGATAGAACTCTCGAAAGTTTTTTAAACTTTGCGAAATGGAGTATCCCTGTTTATTAGGAATTACAAACTCATCTTCCGTTCCAAAGAACCAATCGTAATAGACAAAATGCTTGGGTATATCGACATACTCTTTATTACCGTCTTTATCTAATACAGGAATTCGCATCTGAAAACTCATGGTGTACTTCTGATTTTGACAGAAGTCGACAGATGGGTCTACAATTTCGCCATCCATCTTCACCAGGGTCTGCCCTTGTACAAAGAAGCGGGTTTCGATGGCGCAAGGGTCGCCGATAACCTTGGCAAATTCCTCTGTCCATGCTTTCACATGCTCATCTGTACCGGGTTTTGCATTCGTAACTTTTGGATTGTTTGGAACAATAAGCATAATGTAAGGCCGGTTAGGCGAAAGAGCGGAATAGAAGTCGCAACTCAAAGAGCGAACACCTGCTTCATCCGTTTTTCCATAAAAATAAGCTCGACCTTCAAACCTATTTTTTTTAGCTAAACATGGATCTTTTAATGTACCTGTATATTTTGTATTCTTATCAAACGTTGGTTTAAAGTATAAAGTAGCCACTTTATAATCAAAGTATTCCTGAGAACCTTCAATTTGTTCGTTCGAACCAATCTGTTGATACGAAGCTTTTATAGCCTTTATTTTTTCTTCATATGTAGGATTTTCCTTACCATGAATGGCTTGGCGATACTTGAGTTCATCGAGGAAGCAGAAGCTAACTCCTTGCACATTAGGATCTTCAGAATCACTTTCTTTAATTCCCAGACGCGAGATCAAACGTTCCCAATCGAAGTCCATATTCATCAACGTGCGTTCGTTGGCACACGATTGATCCATCTGCGTAATCTTTGCCGAGGGCTTCATCAAGAATACGCGAATTTCGTCCAAGTAAACATCGCCACCCGTTGACGAAGCTGAATAGTTGTCCACCTGCAGCACGTAGGAGTCAAACTCATTGGCATTATGTTTGTTGACAAACGAAAAATAGGTTTGCATCCATTCGTTTGTTTTAGGACCTTGTCCGGGTTCTCCGCTTTTATTATTGGTAGTAGTTTGTATTTGTCCCGTCAAATGACGATAAATAGGGGTATAGTTTTTTATCGTATCGGTCTTTCCATCCACTGTTACTATTGTTTCTTTCACACCCATTATAGTAAACAGAAAACCCGCATCGTTCGAAGATTCAGAACAAGCACTTTTCACCCAAGCCGTAACCATCATTTCCGAACCGGCACATAGTGTTTCGAGGAATGGTAGACGAGCTATCACACCAGGACGATCAGAGACATCTATATACATAAAATAGGTGCTATTATTGTCCTTACTGTTCTTCAAATTGATAGGCGGTCGGTTGTTATTAAACAAATCGCCATAGCCTATATAACTATTTACAATGGAGTAAGATCCCCATTCCGTCATTGAACTATTCGGAGCATGTGTTGATTGTGACCCATCAAAAAACGCATACGAACTATTTTCCCATGCCATCGGGAATGGGTAATACTCTTGCTTATGTCCAGTCGACAGACCTGCCACTTTCGGATCATAATCGAAATCAAGTTCGGTCAGCAACTGTAAATTATCAAGCATGTACTTAGGCGAACGATAGCGATAATTCCATCTTTGTTGCTGAACACCCGGAGTGCCGATTTGCGACACTTGGGTTTGGGTGAGTAAACGTGAATTGTCGTGAAACCTTAATTTAAAACGAGCTATATTATAGGTCGTTCCATTATATTCTTTGGTTACAACTATCGTAGCTGTTGTTCCATCTTTGACCTCCCAACTTTTTTTGGGCGAAACTCCCTCTTTTCTGAATTGAATAACACGTTTAGTAGCATTAAGGTCTGCCGAAAGAGTGATTGTAACTAAACTTAACCCAGCACTATTTTCTGTCAATTGAACTTGTAAATCACTCGGTTTTTTTTCACCAGGAACCGTATAGCCACGTGCATCCTTTGAAAGCGTAACCAGTTCATCGGTATTGTTCGACAAGTGATAAGCCGGCATGTGCAATTCATACTCTTCCAAAAATTTCTTACCCGCTCCATCACCTCCCTGATAAACAGTTTCAAGCAAACGGCCAATGTCGTTTTTACGCTTTTCTTCATTCTTCGTGTTTTCATCCACACCTATAATGTAGAATAACACACGCCCCGAAAGTGTGGGTTCGCATCGATTCTTCAGAAATGCAGATCGTGCATCTTTGGGTGCATTGGTATTATATGTATCAGAAAAATCATTATAAGCGGAAACATCACAAGCTACCATATACCATTTATTGTCACGATAGGGTTCTGAACCAAATCCGACCCACTGTTTGAATTCATCATCTCTTGGATAATAAAAAGTCATGGTGTGTCGTGCACTATTTTTAATATACTCATTCATAGGATATATGACGTAACCATTTTTAAAACGGTAAGCAAATTTATCATTGCTTGGATTGGGTGTCAATAAATCGATTACTTCATTATCCCCATTGTTCAACGTACGGAACGTTTTTCCTGTTCTATAACTATACCACCGTTGGTAAGTTCTAGTCGAAAGATTATTATTTTGATTGCTAACTGTTGGAAGAGTAAGCTGCACGGAAGTTCCTTTTGGTATATAAAGAGTATCCACATAAACGTGCGAAGCCTGCAGTTTTTCAGTCGACGACATATCGGCTTCAAACATGGATTGTTCATCGTTAAACGTATCCATATTCTTGGCAGCATCCGACATACCAATGTTTTTACGGATTTCAAACCACTTGGCCGGTTTATGCTTTATTTCAATCTTCGCTGTATTTACTGTAGTCCAACCTGAACGATAGCTTTCCAAGTATTTATTTCCTTTTACTTGTGCATTAACGGGCATCATGCCACTCAGGGTGGCTACCATAATCAAGGCAACCACCTTTGTAAAGAGGGCATTAAGATGAAAAAGTTGCAGTATGTTGTATATTCTTTTTTTCATGACTTCCTCCTTTCTTTATTGGGCAAACATGGTAAGCACTTCGGGCAAACAAAGCGATTGTTTGGCAGTGGTTGGTTGAGGAAGAAAAGGCATGTAGTCCTGAACCACCTGAATAATCACTTTGTATGTGCGGTTAAAACCTCGATCTTCATATTGCCATTGGGCATTGAGCAGGAAATGATAATTCCGCTTCGTTTCATTGGCACCGAAACGACCTTCGAGTATTGCAGACCCACTCTTATCATTACACTCAATCGGATAAGTTTCTGTTTTATCAGTGCCCGAAGCATCACCTTCGACTGTGCATTTTTCGTATTCCCACTGCCACTTCACATCCAGCATGGAACTTTGTCCCAGGTTAATACCTTTAGGAGTGATGCAAAATTTAGATGTAACATCCATCATTTTTATCAAATAGCTGCCGTCAGCAGTTACCTGATACGGACGGGGCTCTGCACCAATTGGCGCACGCCAAGCTTCGGCTGTAATATCAAGTTTGTAGTTATTCAGCACCACATTCAGCGGATAAATGCTGTTGCGCGGCACTTCAGTGCGCGAGGTTACGGCTTCGTAAGTCATGCCACTGAACTGCCGGGTTTGCACCTTCACTTGGAAACCTCCTTGTTTACGCGGTGTAGCATTGACATAAAATTCAGCCACCTGTTGCGGTTTGGTAAGCGTCAGTCCCTGTTCTCCAAAAGAGTGGGTATATTCGCCTTTAAATTCGGTAGGCTGTGTATTTGTACTGAACAGCGGCACTTTATCAGCAAAACCCGAAATGCTGAATGAGGTCAAAGTTATCGTTTCGTTATCATTCGAATACTCTGGACTGACACTGACTCGCATTTTAGCTACCAAGCGTTCGAGGCCAACACGCAGGCTGCGCGTGTTCTTCGTAACTGTCACCGTTTCTTTGCCCGACATGGGAATGAACCGATTCTCAGTAAAATTAACTCGTGAGGCAGGGTCTTCTATCATCAGGCTATCATAAGTATCTAAAGCTACCGTTTCATACAAACCCAAACCTATCAAACTATTCCTCGTTGTATTTTCCACCGTTTCCCAGTTCGCAAAGGCGAGCAAGGTTTTTTGTCCCGGATTCAATTTCAACGGCTCTGAAACGTATGTTTTCAGGTTACCTTTATTAGCTTCTACAGGAAGATTTGTGGGCAAAATTTTAGCTTCAAGCTGGCCCTTGTCATTAACCACACATACACACAAGCTGTGAATGTATTCGTGCTCCGTGCCCGTTTCAGCAGCATTAGGTTTGACATCACTATTGCCGACAGCCATGGCCACACCCGGACTTTCTGCCACTACTTGCAGGCGCACCTCGACGGGCGCAAGCGGCTCAACTGGAGCAAATGCTTCATCGTCGGATGAACAAGCCACCTGCCCCATCAAGCCTATCAGGTATGCTCCCAAAAAGAGCCACCTTCGTGTTTGTTTGATTTGCGGTATCATAAGACTGTTGTTTTCATGGTTCAGTATAGTGTCTACATCGGTAAGTCTTCCTGCGGAAGAAGTGTCCAATCTTTCACATACACTTCGACTACTGGTTCTTCCTCGCCCGGCACATCTCCGCCAAGGGTATAGAAGGAACGTACGTTAATTTTATACACATTATTTCGAACAATGGCGTATTCCATCACACCGGTTTGGGTGTCATCGTTATCGTTTGCATGACGCACCCACCACACATAGTAGCAAATGCCATTTTCGTAGGTTCTCACGCCAAAAGGCTTCAAGGCTTCGCGCGTCGACTCACTTTCTTTTTGGTCAAGCTTCACATCACCATTTGCGTCCCGGCTGTAACCGCACTCCGCACGCATATAAGCCGGCCATTGCAAGTTTTTCTTCGCTTCATCAGTCAGTTGCGTTTGTGCAGCAAAGGCCTCATTGGTTTTTTTCTGTAAGTACTGCTTATAGCCGGAAGGATCGTTTTCCTGCAAGCCGTCAGTAAAGGTTTTAACGGCATTCCAATCTGCGCAGGCATTGATTTTTGCAGTAAAGTTATCGAAAACCTCTTTGCCGTAAGTATGTTCCATCATCGCCTCCATCGTAGCAAAAAGGGTGGAACCTTTGGCAAAGAAAGTAGTTTCTGGGGTGTATGTATCTGCGCCGATAACTTTTTTCGGAGTAAACCGCGCCTTGAACACTACGCCCGTGTTGTAACGTTTGTCGGCATATTGGCGGTCAGCGATGTTTTCCAGTGTATAGCCTATGCGTCTCCACGTTTCGTTGTTTAATTCGGTACCTGGTTTTGTTATGTCTGCCCAATAATTGGGATTTTGGTTAATATTGCCGAACCACTCATCATAAAGCGTTGAAGCTTCAGACCAATCGGCTGTTTTTTGAGCAGTATAGGGGTCGAGTACATAGTTTGTCGGTATGCCCTGCGCATCGACTTCTTCTTTTCCCAAGTACGTTTGGTTCGTACCCTTAACATCATCAGCCACGCGTTTGAGCAAAAAAGAGCCTTCTTTTTGTTTGTTTACCAAGGCTGCGCCCAACACCTGTATGGTTCCGCTTCGGTCGCCACAGTCATACGTTCCAAGGGTTTTATAATCAATGCGTGCAGCCACACGTTCAACACTGACCGAGGTGGTTGCCGGATTATTTTGCGGATTGGTATTCAACACCAAGGGACGGGCTTCATCATCGGCCGATACCATGAGAAAATTGGTTTCACCTCCGTCCTCATTCTGCCGCCAAGCGTTTTCCTCTATGTGGTCACGCACATCACCCAGTGTCAAGGTTGCATCCGTCCTTGCCCAAGACAAATCAGGATGATTCGCCACCACTAACACGCGATAACTTCCGTTTCTCAAACTGACGGGCTTGCTTTCCGTAAAGTAAGTTGTTCCGCCAGCACTCTGACTCACTTTGTTAAACTCCACCAGCGTCACAGGGATATCAGGTTTACTATTCACCGTTGCATCACCATGATACAAAAAGGCTGCAGCAGATTGTATAGAGTTTTCATCAGGCTGCCCTCCTTCTTCTCCATCGCCCTGTTCTCCTCCGGTAGGGCCATCAGCCCTCATCTGTTTCGGAGTATATGCAGTATGTGACGAAGGAATCGTGAAGGAAAGCGACACATAACTGCGCACCTCACTGCCCCCATCGCCTGCATTCGCTTCGCATTCGCCATATTCATCGTGCATACACGAAGGCAAACCTCCCAACGACAGGAATATACCGGCAAGCGTTAACCTATTTATATGTATCAATAGCTTGTTCATAATGGTTCGTTTCATTAAAAAAATGAATATCGTTCGTGCATGAAACGCCCGGATATCGGACATAGGTTGCAAGCTGATAAGCCTGTTCCCAATCAATCAGTTCAAGAATGGTTCATTTACAAATCTTCAAACTGAATGCGTTTGCTCCATCCCAACACGCTGATACTGATGTTGAGGTAAGCCAAACGGTCGCCTATCAAAAAGAGTTCCAATTTGTAGTCATAACCACGATCCAAGAACTCCTGCGGCGTATAAGCATAAAGTTCTTCACTGGTGCGCAGTCGACTGAGGATGTCGGGTACATTTAAATGGGCCACCTCCACGCCGGTGCGTAAATTCTTCACCGTAAGCACTGCATCATCGGCAGGCTGACTGTGATAAATCAACCGCGAGGTCATAAAGTCGGCATGAGCCATTTTACCAATCACCATTTCCTGAGTGCCATCGGGCAAAATCACATTCGTACGGTCGTCCGTATTCCAAGTGGCATGAGGAGTGTACACTACGGTTTCCGTTTCGTCCAGTTCATTGTTCCACTTAATTACCGAATTACGGTCAATAATCTTCATTTCATAGTTAGCCACATCCATCTTTGATGGGTCGTCAATTTCGCGGAGCGACACATTGATTTTTTTGGTATCGCGCACCAAAGGCACACAGGCATAAGTAGGTTTTTCGGCAAACACCTCCACAAGTTCCGTGTGCATACCATGCCAAAGGGTATCGAGTGGCTGATTATGATGTTGAATCAGGAAAGTGCCATCGGGTTGCTGTTCGCGGTCAAGACGAATGGTCAAGGCATCCATCGGACTACCTGCCGTCATATCCGAACGAACAAAATGCGGACGTGCCGTAGCCATCATGTCGCTGTATGACTTTTGTCCGGCAAGGGCCAGAAATTGATATTTACCCGGTTGTAAACCAGACAAATGCATTTTGTAATCAACAGCAGCTAACGGACGGGCTATCGGTGTATTGCCTTCTTCCTGTACACGTACCAATTTGCCGGCTTCGTCGAAAACGTAAAGCGTTACTCCGCCCACATGATCGCCGAACATATCAGCACGCTGCAAGTTATAGTCGTACTTAAAAGAAACATACAGACCTGTAGGACAATCACTGCGATCGTCCTCCATCATACCACACGAAGTGATCATGCCTGCGCCCAATAACAGACATAGCATTGCATACCATTTCTTTAGATATTTCATATCCCGTATCTGTTTTTATTTTACTATTCAAATTCTGTTCGCTGTAAAAAAGAGAGAGGCTTCAGCCATTGTGGCTTTGGGCCGCTATATCAAAAGCTCCCGCTGCGGAGCTTGGGTTTTTCAAGATTAAAGGAGTCAGACAGTTTGTTGAATGATTAAAGCTGTCTGTTTTTTGACATCTGTTCTTTGTATCGGATGCCGCGATACCCCAACGATTATGGGTCTGTTTGATGATAGTGTTTTTTGTAAATTATCCGGCGGCGGATTATGCCGCCGGATAATTCTCTATGCATGGCATTGAAACGTGTGCAACAGTAAAAACTACGATATCATAGCCTCATCTGCCTAACCACACACTTCAATGAGAGGATTTAAAGTTTACGATTTCGTACGAGCTGTGTGAGTTGTTTCAAAGCTTAAAGATCTGCATTCTGCGCACGTTTTGCCCAAGAAAGCACATTGATTTCAACAGACATGAACGAATCGGTCGGGTCGGGCGTATCAATGGTTCCTTCGGGAACTTCGGGTTCACCAAAGTTTCTGACGCTCTTCACGTTCACTTCGTACCAGTTGTTGCGGAGCACACCATAGCGACCTAAGTAATTGTCATCTGAATCGTAAGCCTCACCCGTGCCATTATCGGTCCAAGGAGTTTGTTCGTCGCCAAAGTGCTTGATATAAACGGGATAATAGTTCACACCACCCTTGTAATAAGCAATGGTCATGTTATGATTGACATTACCAATCACTTCAAGCATCTTCGCCTTCAGTTTGGCTTCGCCACCTTCTACATAAGCCCAGTCACTGCCGGCCTTAATTTTCAAGGTATTGCCGTCCACAATCCTGTAACCTTCGTGCATACCTTTTTGCATAAAGGCAAATGCCAAGTTATCGGCAGTCATAGTACCAGCAGTCAGATACTGTGACAAGTCGGGCAAAATGGCATTCATAATCTGGCGTTTCACTTCATTCGTCACGCCCTGCTCGTCGTAATACACTGAAGAATTGCCATTCAGAATATAGAAGTCCTCGTACCCGGGTTTATCGGGATTGATGTCGAATGCCACACCTACTACGACACGAGTCAAATTCTTCGATTGCATTTTCTCGCGGTTTGTTGTATTTTCCAAACAGTAAACATACTTACCTGCAGCAGTGAAGTCAGATTTCTGAAGTTGTTGCATGGCTTTTGTTGTCAAATCACCCTCAACAACCTCAGCATTGTAGTTGGGGTCGTTCGCCCAATACGTGCGATACAAATTAGTACCGGTTTTTACGGGTGCGGTGCCCACAAAGCGATAATCGCCGTTCGCTGCCGCCTTCAGCGTCCACCAATTGGCACCATCCATATTGCGCACGTAGAAGCTCTTGTTGTTGGTTTGGTCAAGCACCCAACCCAGCACTTCGAAAGCACCTTCTTTCATCAATTGATTATGCCCACTTGCCAACTTAAAATCAGCGGTATTCACTTCAACCTTACCCACGGCTCTTTCAACGAACACCTTGGCTGCCGGAGCCAACGCAGCTTCTTCGGGAGTTGACTTAATGGCATTTACATCCACCTCTACCAAAGTCTGGAGTTCACCAGCCGGTTCATTGGTGCCACCGGCATCGGTATAGAGCGGTGCATTAGCCATAAAAATACCATACTTGGTTAGTTGGTCAACAGTAAGGTTTTGTGCCTCTTTAGACAATTCAACTTTCTCCTGCACCAGGTTATTGTCGTTGAGCACTACCAGGGCATAGAGTTTTTCACCTTTTTCCAAAGCAATCTTGCTGATTTTCTGCACCACTACGCCCGAAGCCGTCACCTGATTCGGATCATCTGTCACTCCGTTAAATCCGGTGGTGTTCAGCGTATAAGTTGCTGCGTAGGTAGCAGCTGCGGCACTTGCACCCTTATACAGCAATAACTTGGCATTGTGAATGGCGTATTCCGAAGCTTCTCCATCATCAAACACATCGTTGGCACGGTTACTCTTTTCCTGCGGCAAATTGATGTTTAAGCTGATGTAGCCTTTGCCATTGACATCCCACTGCGGCTGACCTGCGTTTGAAACAGTAACATCATCACTCGAACATGCTCCCAAACCTGCGATAAGAAGAGCACTTGCTAAATACTTAATCGTTTTCATACTCTAAAAATTAGTGATGGTTGATAGAAAATATTTATTTAAAAATTGTTTTATTGGCTTATTTGCAAACAGTACGACACTAACACCCTGCACAAGAAGCGCACCTGTCAGTATCCTGTTGTTGGAGATGTGTGAGGACTGCATGAAAGGCACTACTCCGCATCAATTTGCAGTATGCGCAAATTTTCGGCAGCCTCTTTCACGCCACCCTTTGCTGCAGCCTCGAAGTAGCGTTTAGCTTCGGCATCATGTCCGCTTCGCATGGCCAGCACACCGCGTGCATGATGGGCATAGGGTGTATCGCCTGCTTTCTGCAAATACTTTTCGGCAGCAGCATAGTCACCGGTTTCGATGCGCGCACAAGCAGCATTCAGGTTGGCTGTAGGGTCATCTGGAAACATACGCACCGCTATTTCGAACACTTCATTGAACTCAGCACTTCCGGGTTCGTAGGTTTGTGCCACCAAAAACATCTCCTCAAGCGAAAGTTGCTGAGGTTTGGTTTTGATTAGTGCTTTAGCCTCATCTACCGTGAATGCGCGCACCGCGTAGTTCACCACATAATCCGAACGGCGTAATGCCGGATAACAAGAGGTAAGCATCACCTTGTAATCATCGGGATAGGTGCTTTTAATTTTCCATTCGCGTGCATCGGGTGCAAAATCCGGATGGTCCATAATTGCCAGAATTTCGCTGCGGTGCGTAAGGTTCGATGCCTCCACCCACTGTTTCAGTCCGTCCCAATTTTCAGGTGTCCACTTCACAGTAAATTTGCTGTCGGGCACTTCAACGAGCTGCGAAACGTAATTTTTGAGTGTCTTGGCACGGTTCTCTGCCAAATAGGCATTATGTTCGTAGGGTGACTCGGGCGAAGCAAAACCATGAATAATCACTGAGGTAATCGAGGTGTTCGGATCGTTTTTCACCACATTGATGGTGTTGATGATTTTTTCAAGTTCACGCGGATTCTGCCTATAGTCGGGTGTCAGCGTGATTTGATCAACGGGGAAATCAATAAAAGCCGACCCTTCGACATGGCGCGGTTTGAAATCGCCTTCAGCTTCGGGGCGCAGGTAAGCCATATAAGGCTTGCGCATACGCTGAACAAGAGTTTGATCTTGATTCTCAATTTTTCCACCGCATCCGCAAAGGTCCTCGGCCACCACTACATTGGCATTATTCATCCATTCGCGGTGGTCCACTCTGGCACTGTAATGAAAGGTTTGTGCCGTTTTATTTTTGCGTCGCACATCTTTCGTTCCTTCGGGATATTTGCGGTGTCCAGCGCGATCGTATGATATATGCTGTTTGCGTCCGTTCACCACGAGCGACGGTAGCGCACAAGTTTGACTGCCGCTTTTCACCACCGGAGTGAGTACGATTCGCTGGTTTGCCCTCATTTCGAGTTTATCCATGTTAAAGTCCATATCGACAAGCAGCGAACCGTCTTTCTGCATAACAGTCAGGTTTTTCACCAGAATGTTACTGTTCGCCAAGGCCGGCTCAGCTGTTTGTGCCGCAGCACTAAAAGGCACGAAAAGCAGATAGGCCCAAGCTATATTTCTGTTAATCTTCATAAGAATCGGAATAGTTTTGAGACATGTGAATGAGCCACCTTGCGAAAGGGGTAGCCCTTCATCACACCAAAATGAAAAATGTTTTCCTTAAAAAATATAGATAAAACTAAGGGCTGCCTTGGTGGGACCAAAGTAATGTTTGTGTTTCGATTTCAGTTTTTCGCCACAATCGCCACACTTGAATTTATCGTACTTTATATAGTCGTAGCCAATGCCAAGCGATGCTTCGAAGTTCCAGTGACGCGAAATAACCCACTGATAACCAGCTGTAACACCTCCTCCGGCAAACCAGCCTTCGTAGCGATGATCTTTCAATTCTTCGAATATTTTTCCCGGAAAATCGAAATGACCGGCATTAAATTCTCCGCCCATGGCATGTACGCCCAAGAACCAACCGTTAAAACTTTCGCAGAACCAATAACGGTATTCGGGCTGCAACACCCAATGACGCAAACTTTTACCTGAGGAAGATTTCCAAGGATTGAGACCGTAAAAAAGCTGTACCGTATGTTTGCGTCCTACAGAGGCCTCCAATCCCAAGTTTGGTGTTGCGGTGGCCCAATAGAGCAAATTTGTCTTCAAGGCTACATTCTGGGCTTGCAATGCCGACAGGCTGCCTGCGACAAACAATAATAACAACACGATTTTCTTTCTCATATTACTATCTTATTTGATGTCTATTTTGCACTTGCTTATTGACGAACTGATATGTATGTTCAGCCACAAACTTTTCCTATATCCACTCTGATGCATCCATATCCACCCAACATATAGATATACAATAAGGGCTATACATTGAATGAACAAAAACTTTGTTTCCCTTAATTGAATCTGTTATATTTAAGTCATGCAGCAAGTCAGTTCAAACAACACTGACATTTAAAAAGTATTAAGTAGGTGTTCAAAATTATTTTATATAATTCTATCGAAGTATTTTTACT
>Kit_p1__coassemble_339_pt1 | contig 24196 bp, 20 predicted proteins | sample Kit_p1__metabat2_high_PE_008 | metagenome-assembled genome bin Kit_p1 | reverse complement strand
GAAGAGATAAATCTCCAAATCAAATCTTCGTCAGAAAAGTTTAGACGACTTCATATACGTGCCATAACGGCCCTGAATGAAAGAGTGTTTTGTCTGTTCATACGCAGATAAAGCACTCTTTTGTTGTTTGTGTCGCCTACCGCCCGCAGCCACCATCCGTTACCTCCGCTTCCGGCATGCAGTTCTGTTGCCACAGCGTTCGTTGGCCGAATCACCTTAATAGGGTAAAAATGTCTGATATTATGGAATGCTTTTCTTATTTTCAAATTTTTAGGGCACGTCGGGTAGCAGTCCAATGAAAAATTCACTATCTTCGCCATAGAAGCAGTTGGCGAAGGAAATCCTGCTGCATTTCGTAAAGCAACTTTCCTCCTTTCTTCTTCTTCTTCTTTATTGAACCTTTACGCCCTTCCATAAAATTGCTATTGAAAATGGAAACACAGCCTAATAACAATTATTGCATCATACTTGCCGGTGGCGTGGGACGTCGGCTCTGGCCCGCCAGCAGCAAAAACATGCCCAAACAATTCATCGACTTTTTTGGTACCGGCAGCACCCTGCTGCAACAAACCTTTGAGCGTTTTGCCCGTTTCATATCGCTCGACCATATCTTTGTGTCGACCTACGAGGGTTACGTGGATTTGGTAAAACAGCAGTTGCCCACGTTGCCGGTTGAAAACATATTGCCCGAACCCGTACAGCTCAACACGGCTCCGGCAGCCATTTGGGGCACCTGGCACGCCGTGCTGGCCAATGCCGATGCCAATGTGGTGGTGACTCCTGCCGACCAACTGATTCTGCATACCGACCGCTTCGAACATCAAGTGCTGCAAGGCCTTGATTACGTAGCAACGCACCCCGAGCTTTTGGCCATGGGTGTGCGCCCCACGCGACCCAATCCGGCTTATGGCTACATTCAGATGGGCGAACCCGTCGAAGGTGAACATTTACACCGCGTGCAGTCGTTTACCGAAAAACCGGAATACGAATATGCCAAAATGTTTATGGACAGCGGCGAATTTTTGTGGAACACAGGCATATTCATGTGGAATGCCCAAACCATGGGCGACTGCCTGACCAAACGTTCGGGTCGCCCCTCGCAAAGTGTCGAAATTCTGGCGCGTCAAATGGTTACGATAGCCGAAGAAGTGGAGTATGTGCGTTCCTGCTTTACAGAGCGGATGCCCCGCCAAGTCGACCTTTTTGTGCTTGAACAGTGCGAAAACGTGGTGGTGCGTGAGTGCGATTTTGGCTGGGCCGACATAGGTTGCTGGCCCGAACTGCGCGAAGCCAGCCACAAGGATGCCGACGGCAATGCCGTGAGCGGCGATGCCAAGGTGATGTTTTCGGGCACGCAGCGCACCATTGTGCGTTTGCCCGAAAAACTGAAAGCCGTGATTGTGGGGCTCGACAATTACTTGGTGACCGAAAACGAAGGTGTACTGATGATTTGCCCCAATTCCGACCCCGACCTTGTGCGCCGCATCATTACCGAAGCCCAAATGAATTTCAGCATAGCACCCGAGAATTAAGCGATAATGCTGATGTAGAAGCGCCTCTACTTGTTTGTTTACATATTTAAAACCGCCCAACCGTTTGAAATGACGAACGATTGGGCGGTGTTGATTTGCAGTTCACGTTGTAAAAACGTAAAAACTGAAAGAGGTTTAGTGAATGGCTGAAAGAATGTTAGCCAATCCGTCGGCAGCCTGTTGTAAGGGTTTGGCCACCATACCCTTCATGAAAAAGTTAACTTCGGCTCCCACGGTGACACGCATTTTGCATCCGGTTTCGCCACTCGGAAGCAGCTGAATCCATACGTAAATGGGCACGGGCGAATTTTCTGAAGCCAACTTCAAGCACTTCGGCTCATCGCGTTCAACGATGCGCAGCGAAATTTTGCCCATCGGCGAATTGATGTGCAGTGCATCTGCTTCGCACTCCACGCCTTGTGCATACTGTTGCAGCATGGCCAATTTGTCGGCCGGCACCTGCTCGCCGACTTTTTCGAGTACGGCAGGGTCGTTCAGGCGGTCTTTAATCACGTTCAGACTGCTGAGGTCAGAAAAACGGTTGTACGCTTCGGCCTGAGGCAAAGAAAGATATTTTACTTCACTTTCGAATTTTGATACAGACATATAATATATAATAAGTATAGATTAGTAAAAAACGTCAGTAAGCCGAAACGGGCACCTTGGGAATACCCCTTGTGCGTTCCGTTGTAGGCTTAGGCGTGCAAGGCATTGGTTGCAGCATCAGCATGTTTGGCCGCCAAATTACCCATTCTTGCATTGACAGAGCAAAGATACGGCATTTACGGCAAACGACGAGCAGTGTGGGGCAAAAAGAGCGAAAAAGTGTGCCAATTCCCCTCGTAAAACGGGCAAAAACGAGGAAAATAGGCAAAAAAACCAATTTTTGAATAAAAAAATCACGAAAATACTTGCAGTGTAAAATATAATGCTTATCTTTGCACTCGCTAAAACGAAATGAAGGAAATACAAAGTACTTCGTATCAAAAGCATGCGGAAATAGCTCAGTTGGTAGAGCACAACCTTGCCAAGGTTGGGGTCGCGAGTTCGAGTCTCGTTTTCCGCTCCAAACCGAAGCGAAGTCTATATGACACCGCATTTTCGGGCAGACAAATCTTATCAAATATAACATACTGGAGAGGTGGCGGAATTGGTAGACGCGCTACTTTGAGGGGGTAGTGTCAATTGCGACGTGGGAGTTCGAGTCTCCTCCTCTTCACTTGTTTGCGGAAATAGCTCAGTTGGTAGAGCACAACCTTGCCAAGGTTGGGGTCGCGAGTTCGAGTCTCGTTTTCCGCTCCAAGGTCGCTCGAATGGTGGAATGGTAGACACGAAGGACTTAAAATCCTTTGGGCAGAAATGTCCGTGCGAGTTCGAGTCTCGCTTCGAGCACTGATTTTCCGAAACAGTTTTTTCGCTGTTTCGGATTTTTTTTTGAAGAAAATGTATTAACTTCCCCTCTCTTAGTCTAAGAACCCAATAAACGCAAACACCCTTCAAAGTCTGCTGTAACAAGTAGGCGTTGAAGGGTGTTTGTATAGAGTGATATAGATGAAACTGGAGAGTAAAAGAATAATCTTCACTTTGCTTTTGAAGCGTTACTGATTACAGCTTTTCCAAATCCTCGGGCGTGGTTTCCATGATGCTGGCGGCGAGACAGTCGGCCGTGTGTACAATCATTACCAGCGGATAAAGCGTGTGGGCAGCATCGTAGTTTCGCTGTTCCTCGAAAGAGTTCATGTTTACTCCCCAGGGACCCATGTGCCAGCGAATGGCCAGCATTTCGGCATCGGTCAGTTCCAAACCGCTGCACAACAGCAGAACAAGCGATTTTTCGCCGTGGCCCATCGGAAAGTTTTTCATCGTCACGTTGTAGCCCGGCACATCCTCGAACGTACCTAAATTCGTTTTGCGACGTTTCATCGTCGGCACATACATATCTTGCTTGCACACATCGTGAAGCAGGCTGGCAATGATAACACTTTCGCGCGGAACCTGATTGTGCAGGGTTGGTTCTACCTTCTGCATACCTTCCCACACAGCAAGCGCAGCCTTGCAGGTGTTCAGCGAATGCAGCACCAAACCACCTTTCACATTCAGATGATGTCCGGCCGAAGCAGGAGCTTCGAAAAATCCGTTTTCTTCGAGGTCGGCAATAACGTCGTCCATACCATCGCGGTTACACTCTTTGAGCAGCGCGATAAATTCTTCTTTGTATTTCTCTAAATTTATTTCCATGGATGCAAAGTTACTGTAAAGAGAGTGCTAAGCAAAAGAAAAATGCAGAAAATCGTTTGCTCCACCTATCAGTTTGCTGTAACTTTGCTTGCGTAAGTCAAGTGGTCGTGCCAACCGACTTTCAGAAATTTAAAATGCCCTAAGCTAAATATGAAGAAATTGCTTTCGCTGCCACCCAATGTGGTTGACAGCTTTCACGATATAACCGGATTAGACCACCAATCGTATTATTGCACCGCCGACCCCGCTCACTGCAAACTTGGGTCGGGGGGGGGCACGGCATGGCTGCTGCAATCAGCCTTTGCCGATGAAGCCCAACCGCAGGAGGAATTTGGCGAATGGCTCAAAAAGGAAAAGCGCATTCTGCTGCATGCCGGCGGACAAAGCCGACGCTTACCGGCATACGCTCCGAGTGGAAAAATATTGACGCCCATTCCCGTGTTCAGATGGGCGCGCGGACAACGCATCAATCAATCGCTGCTCGAACTGCAACTGCCGCTTTACACGAGCATCATGCATAAAGCTCCCGAAACACTGCGTACGCTCATTGCCAGCGGCGATGTGCTGCTCAGAGCTACTGCTCCTTTGCAGGACATCCCCGAGGCCGATGTGGTGTGCTACGGATTGTGGGCCGACCCGCAACAAGCTTCGCATCACGGGGTGTTCCTTATGAACCGTGAACGCCCTACGGAACTTGATTTTATGCTGCAGAAGCCTTCGACCGAGATGCAAGCCAAACTCATGCCTTCGCATTTGCTGCTCATGGACATCGGGGTGTGGCTGCTGTCGGACAAAGCGGTTCTGAAACTTATCCGCAAAGCGGCTAATGGCACGCAGCAGGCCGAAACACCGGGCGGACACGCACTGCAGGTGCCCGGAACTTACGACCTCTATAGCGAATTTGGCTGTGCGTTGGGTAATAACCCTTCGAAACCCGATGACGAACTGGCTGACCTGAAAGTGGTTATCCTGCCGTTGCCGGGAGGCGAGTTCTACCATTACGGCACGGGTACGGACATGATAACCTCGAGCGTAGCCATTCAGAACCTGGTGAAAGACCAACGCTACATTTTGCAAAAAGGCATCAAACCCCAGAGTTCGGTGTTTACGCAGAATGCACGCATTGCTAATCGGCCTACGCTCGAAACGTCGTGTGTGTGGATTGAAAATGCTTATCTCCCTAAGGGTTGGAAAACTTCGCATCACAACATTGTGACGGGCATTCCGCAGAATAACTGGCAAGTGTCGCTTGCACCCTACGTTTGCATCGACATGGTGCCCGTCGACGAACGCGATTTTGCGCTCCGCCCCTACGGTTATGAGGATGCTTTCAGAGGTAGTTTGACCGATGAACATACATTGTATTTGGGTAAACCTTTCAGCCAGTGGATGTCGCAGCGCGGCATTAGCCTCGATGATTTAGGACGGACCGACGATTTACAGGCAGCCTCGCTTTTCCCCGTTTGCCACGACCTCGACACGCTTGAGCATTTGCTCCATTGGTTCCTTTCGGACAACCCCGATTCGGCATTGACTGAATGCTGGCGTTCGTTGCCGCGTTTTTCGGCCGATGAACTTTCGGTGCATGCCAATTTGCGCCGCCTCTTTGCCCAACGTCATGCGCTTCAAACCGAGACGCTGCCGCTCATTGCCAAAAACTGGCAGCGCAGTGTGTTCTATCAGACGAACCTGAAGGACATGGCCGAAAAATTTGCCGAAAACCATTTACCCGTTCCAGATTCGTTGCCGACAGACAGCGCACTCATGACGCGCATTCACGATGCCATGTTCCGCTCGGAAATTTTCAAAAAAACAGATTCCGACGAAGCACGCCGACACGACCAACAGGCTTTTTCCCTGCTGCGCGAGGGATTGATGCAGAATGCACTGCGCCAACGCTGTCAGCCGCATTGCACCACTTACTCTGACCAAATTGTGTGGGGACGAAGCAGTGTGCGTATTGATGTGGCAGGGGGATGGACCGACACGCCGCCTTACAGCCTTACGACCGGGGGTAATGTGGTCAACATGGCCATTGAACTGAACGGACAGCCTCCGTTGCAGGTGTATATCAAACCTTGCAAGGAACCCGTAATTATTTGCCGTTCTATCGACCTCGGTGCCATGGAGCGCATCGAAACCTACGACGAACTGAAACAATATAACAAAGTAGGTTCGCCGTTTTCCATACCCAAGGCGGCACTCACCCTGGCCGGCTTTTTGCCCGGTTTTGGCGTTGAATCGTACACGTCGCTGCGCCGCCAGCTTGAGGCTTTTGGCTGCGGTATCGAAATCACTTTGCTGGCAGCTATTCCTGCCGGTTCGGGATTAGGTACGAGCAGCATTCTGGCAGCTACCGTGTTGGGAGCACTCAGCGATTTCTGCGGATTGGGATGGGACAAGAACGAAATTTGTTCGCGTACCCTTGTGCTTGAACAGTTGCTCACCACGGGTGGTGGCTGGCAGGATCAGTACGGGGGCGTGTTGCCCGGCATAAAGTTGTTGCAGACCTCGGCCGGGTTCGACCAGAATGCCATGGCGCGCTGGTTGCCAAACAACATTTTTACCGACTCCGACATGCGTCCTTGCCACTTGCTCTACTACACCGGTGTTACCCGTACGGCCAAAGATATATTGGCAGAAATTGTGCGCGGAATGTTCCTCAACAACACACGTCACCTGCATTTGTTGCATTCCATGAAGGAGCACGCATTGACGATGTTCGATGCCATGCAGCGCAATAATCTGGAACATTACGGCCGTTTGGTTCGCACCACTTGGGAACAAAACAAAGCACTCGATGCCGGCACAAATCCGCCGATTATCGACAAACTCTGCCAGCGTATCGACGATTTGTGCTATGGTTACAAACTGCCCGGTGCCGGAGGTGGAGGGTTCATGTACATGATAGCCAAGGATGCCGAAGCTGCACGCCGCATCAAGCAGGAACTCACGGAAAATCCGCTTTCTGCCAATTCGCGTTTTGTCGATATGCAAATATCCGACAAAGGTTTGCAAATCAGTCGCTCGTAAGCCAGCATTCATTTCCTCTACCATACAATTTCTCTCAAATTCTGATATGAAATTTCTTCAAATACCTTCCTTATTATTAGCTAGCACCTTGATGGCTGCACCCTGTGTGGCCCAGGAGGTAAAGGTGGCTGTGTTTTCAATCAACGACTTTCACGGAGCATTTGTCCGCAACGATTTCAAGGGTATTCCGGGTGCACCGGCTGTGTTGCAGACACTCGATTCGCTGAAGCAGGTTTACCCCTACAACGTAACTGTATCGGCAGGCGATGCCTTTGGTGGAAGCTATTTCTACAAAGCAACCCAAGGTCAGCTCATGCCCGTGTTCTTTAATGAAGCAGGCATTCGCATTTCGGCGTTGGGCAATCATGAATTCGACGATGGCGTACGTTCGCTGACCAAAAAATGGAGCAATTTACCCCAAAAGCCGAAGGATTGGGACCTTACTTATGTCTGTGCCAATATGCGCAGCACTTCGTCAGGACAAATTCCTGATTTTGCCCAGCCTGTAGCTTCGGTGCCTGTGAAACTTCCGGGAGGAAAAACCTTCCGCGTGGCTTTTGCCGGACTGATTACTTCATCAACTCCGCAGCAAACGAGCAAACGCAATGTAAACGGACTGACCTTCGATGGCAATTATCCGGCAGTGTTAGACAGTGTGATGAAACTGCCCGAACATACGCTTATTGACGATGCTCACTTGCGCTTGTTGCTCACACACATCGGTTCGCGCACCAATGAGGACGGACAACCCGTGTGGGACGACAAGGACCGCGAAAACCTGAGCCGCTTGAACGCTACGATTTGGGACGGATTCATTTCGGCTCACTCACACCAACCCGTGTGTGGACGTATCAATGCTGCACAGTATCCTATTGTGCAGGCACAGAGCCATGGTAACTATATCAGTATGCTGCTTTGCACCGTCGATACCAAGCGTATGGTGGTAACCGATGTTGAACCGAATCTTATACGTGTTACACCCAAGAAGGTGCTTGAACCGCGTGCTGCGCGTATGCAAGCGCAAATTGATTCTTTGCTGCAAAACACGCGCACCAAGGGAGGTACACCGTTGGGCGAAGTGCTGACTATGGCCAAAAACGACCTGCCGCACAACCGAAACAAAAAGTGGCGTCAAACTGAGATGGGAACGTTGGTATGTAAAGCATTTGCCGAAACTTACCGTCAGCATGCCAAACTGCCGGACGATGCGGTAATTATCGGTATGAGCCACATCGGAAGTATCCGCGCCGGACTGACGAAAGGACCGGTCAGTGTGCTTGAAGTGGGCGAGGCTCTGCCCTTTGCCAACCGAATGAAAGTATATGAACTCACGGGCAAACAGCTGTTCGAACTCGTAGACTTTGGTTTGCACAACAAGGTGTATGGTTGGTTGCAATTAGGCAATGCCATTGCCACTTGCAACAAGGCTGGCAATCTTGAAGCCGTGATTTATTGCAACGGAAAGGGTAAACGTCAGGTGTTGCAGCCCAAAGGCAAATACATCATTGTAACCGACGAATTTATCACCTCGGGCGGTGATGGCTACAACCCCTCGCTTTTCCCTGCTAATCAGGAAATCAAGGTTGAAGGTTTGCCCTATACCACCGATGCCTTTATCAACTATCTGCGCCAACAGCCCGAAATCTAAGCAGGGGCTACATGACAGATTGACTACAGCATAGTTTCGTAAGTAGATCTTGAAAACAGAAAAGGGTTCAGTCGCAAAAGCGTGTGGTAAAACTCAACGACGCATTCTGGGTTTCAAAACTCAACGACGCATTCTGGGTTTCAGATAGGCCTACCTGCCTTACTTTCTTTTGTAGCAAAATGTCAAAGAACGCTGAATGAATAAATAAGGAATACTGTTTTTTCATCCGTTTAGACTGACGTACAGTTTCTCCATACTGTCGTGCAGCCTTTATATGGTTGATGCAAAAATACAACGCGAACACCCCGAAATCCAAATTTTTTGGCCTCCTAATATCGCACTTCGAAAGTTTTCCACACCCCAAAATCGGCATTCAGCCCCTTATATATGGGCTTTCTCGCGCATTTTCCACACGCGAAAAAAAATGAAATCGGGATATAACATGTTATCGCATGCCGATTCACAAAACGTACGAAGCAGCAACGTTTGACCTCCCCAAAATGTTACTGCCCTCACACACATTTTTGCTATTGAGCCCCAAAAAGCCCTCACTGCAAACACGATGAATGTTTGTAGTGAGGGCTTTTGATTTGCCGGAACAAAGTGTCCTTTTCAATGAAGTCATCTGAACTTTTCAATGAAGTCGTCTGAATTTAGAAGAGATAAATCTCCAAATCAAATCTTCGTCAGAAAAGTTTAGACGACTTCAATAAGCTGGAATGCATTGCGCTGCATCAAGCCAATGTATTTTCAGTATGTTCAGCTTCGCGAATGAGCGGTCGGGTACTTTCCATAATTTCGAAAAGTTCGTCTACTGTTTCAGCGCGCAACATCGCGATGCGCGTTTGGCGGAAGTTGGGCAACCCCTTGAAGAGTGGGGTAGCAGCCAAATGGCGGCGAATGTGCAAAATACCGCGATATTCATCAATGCGTTCAACGCTCTGTCGCACCTGTTCCTTGAGCACATCCAGTTTCCAATCGGCACTCATGGGGGCAAATTCAGAGGGAACAACCTGGTCAACCTGATGGTCGTTAGCGTGCAGAGCATCGTGAATTTCCTTGAAAATCCAAGGTCGGCCAAAGGTGGCACGTCCCACCATCACAGCATCTACTCCAAATTCGTCGAAAGCACGTTTGGCACCTTCGCCCGAAGTGATGTCACCGTTACCAATAATGGGTATGCGCATGCGCGGATTGCGCTTCACTTCGCCAATGAGCGACCAATCGGCTTCGCCCGTGTACATTTGTGCACGGGTACGTCCGTGAATCGTCAGCGCTTGTATGCCGCAGTCCTGCAGCTGTTCAGCAAGCGGCACGATGATTTGGTGCTGTGCATCCCATCCCAAGCGGGTTTTGGCCGTGACGGGCACGTCTACTGCATCCACCACCGCTTTCGTAATTTCAAGCATACGCGGCACATCCTGCAGCAGGCCGGCGCCCGCCCCCTTTCCAGCCACGCGCTTAACGGGGCAGCCAAAGTTGATGTCGAGTACATCGGGGTGGGCTCGTTCCACAACGATTTGTGCCGCATCGCGTACGGCTATAGGGTCTTTGCCATAGATTTGAATAGCTACCGGACGTTCAGCCTCGCAAACCGTGAGTTTTTCCAAACTTTTGTTTACCATGCGAACCAACGCATCGGCCGCCACAAATTCAGAGTAGACCATAGAGGCACCCAAGCGTCGACAGAGCAGTCGGAAGCCAATGTCCGTTACGTCCTCCATCGGAGCAAGTACCACAGGGCGTTCGCCCAAGTCAAGATTACCTATCAACATATTGTAATATTATTCAGCGTGATTTTTAACGGGCATTGTCGGCCACGTCGTATGTGCCTACAGGTTGGCGCAGGGTGCGCTGCAAATTGCGCAGTCCAAGTCCAATATGAAAAATGCCCAATGCCACAACGGCCCAAACCGGCCAGCGTTCGGCCAAGTCGAAACGGCTGCCCATAGCCATCAGCCCGACGGCCAATAAATTGTTGGCCATGTGAGCCGGCAGACAGAGCCACAGGTTGCCCGTGCGGTTGTAAAGAATGCCCAACAGAATGCCTACCGTAAAAGCCGGAATGCCCTGCGCCAAGTTGCCATGCACCAAGGCAAAAGCCGATGCACTGACAACAGCGGCAAGCAGCGGGTGCAGTCCGGAGTTGCGCAACGACTGCTGGATGCCGGCGCGAAACACAAGTTCCTCGCACAGCGGACCGACAACCACGAGCAGCAGCAAACTCCAAGGCTGCTGTAGCAGCGTATTGAAGTAGGCTGTGACGCCGTTGTCCGATAATTGCAGCGGTTCAAGTACCAGTGAAAGTCCGAAGGACACCAAAGTAGTGGCCAGTACGGCAAACAGCAGGGTGCGAAACGGACGCAGCAAACGCATTGAATGGTGCTCCTTCGTATGTGCAGAGCTATTGGCTGAGGCTAAATGTTTGCGCGTCCACCAACAGTCCTTCATCCTTTTCCATCGGAAAATTCCGAACCACAGAACCATGCACAGTACGCTCTCGCATAGCAGCAACCACAGTCCCATGTTAACCAGCGAAGCCTCCTGTCCGCTTCCAGCAGCAATCAGTAAATTATTTTTAGCCAGCCACATTGCTATGCCTGAGGTAGCAATGAAACTAAGGTAAAATCCTAAGGCCTTCATGGGGTTTCGTTCAGCATTTGTCGCACCGTATCGGCATCAACCGTCAGCTGCGCTTGCAGTGCCTCAAGGCTTTCGAAACGCTGTTCATCGCGTACGCGGCGGTAAAAAACGATAGAAAGTTGTTTGCCGTAAAGTTCTCCACCTTCGTAGTCGAGCAAGTGTGCCTCGATGCTTTGGTCATGTCCGTTGTCGAGTGTCGGTCGCCAGCCGATGTTCAGCATAGCCTTGTAGCTGAAACCTTCGATATAGGCTTTAACGGCATATACGCCACGTCCGGGAATCAGCTGTTCAGGGCATTCAGGTTTAAGGTTCGCAGTCGGAAATCCCAGCAGCGTACCCTTGTGATGTCCCTCAACAATCGTACCTTCCAGTTTATAGCCGCGTCCCAGACAGGCACGCGCCATTTCCACGTTACCGCCCGTCAGGAAACGTCGCGTAGCCGACGAACTGATGCGCAAATCATTCGTTTCGAAAGGTTTTTCGCGCAACACCTCGATACCCGTTTCCCGTCCGTACTTCACATATTCTTTAAATCCAGCCGAAAGGTCAGAGCCAAAGTGGTGGTCGTACCCCACGAGCAGGCACTTCACGTTCAGTTCATCGCGCAACACGAGTTCCATAAATTCGCGCGACGAAAGCATCGACATCTGCTGGTTGAAGTGCAACATCACGCAGCCGCCCAATCCCGTAGCTTCGAGCAGTTGCAGTTTTTCGTGGTTGGTGGTCAGCAGTTCGGGCCAGTATTGTGTGTGCGTCAGTGTCAGTCGCGGATGTTCTTCGAAACTGATAACGATTGGCGTAAGGCCTCGTTTTTCAGCTTCGGTTTTAACCTGTTCAATCAAATACAAGTGTCCGCGGTGCACCCCGTCGAAAAAACCAATGGCAGCGCAGTAACCCTCGGTCGGGTTACCCTGCGGATGATGATGAAATTTATGAAAGGAGTAATTTGCCATCTTCGTTGAAATATTTAAACCATTCGCTGTGAGCAGGAGCCAGACACGCTTGCATACCACATTTTCGGGCAGCTTCGCAGTTTACCTCGCTGTCGTCAAAAAATAAAATCTCGTTTGCCGGCACACCCAAGCCCTCGATAACGGCTTCGTAAATGCGCGGTTCTGGTTTTTCGACGCCCAATTCGTACGACAGGAAAATCTGGTCGAAAAAGTCATTTACCTCCCGGTCGTGGTAATGGAAAAAGTCGTCGCACGCCTGTTGCCAATGAATGACGTTCGTGTTGCTGAGCAAGTTCACCGAGTAATGCTGTTTGATTTTCAGCAGCATTTCCAATCGTTCGGCCGGCACACCGGGCAGAAAGGCCTTCCAAGCCTTGACGATGCTTTCGTCCGTAAGTTCAGTATGTCCCGTAAGGTTACGGATTTCGTTACAAAATTCGTGAACACTGATTTTACCCTGTTCGAGCAACGAAAAAGGCCCGGATTGTCGGTAGGCCCCGAGGTAATTGTGCATATCAAGTCCTAATTCGGCAAAGGCATTGACCACCCGTTCGCGGTCAAGGTCAACCAGCACTCCGCCAAAGTCGAAAAGCAGTTTCATCGTGATAAAGATAAAAGGAAATGAAAGCAGGTGTTCAATGCAAACATACTTTGGTTGCGTTCAAAAGTGAGGTTGAACACCTGCCTGTTGTCCGTTACCGCTTTGTCAAGTAGCGGACAAAATGATTTTTTTAAATAAAGAAGTCGTCTGAACTTTTATGAAATTCAAGAATTGCCTTAATTTTTGAGGCGTTTTTGGGCCTTGAAGAAGGAGTGTAGCGAGCTACACGACTGATGAAAGGTCAAAAAACGGCCAAAAAGAAAGGTGAAGATTGAATTTAGAAGAGATAAATCTCCCAATCAAATCTTCGTCAGAAAAGTTTAGACGACTTCAAAGTCAGAATGGCAGAACCGTCCGTTTATTTCTGCTTCACAATTTTGTACAGACGGTCGGACGGACGCACCTTTTCGGGCACCGGAATCGACACCCGCATACCCTTCATGGCCTTGTCCACCGGTCCGTTATCCCCGTGAATGTCGGTTGCTTCCACATAAAGTGCACCGGTCGTAGGTCCGGTAATCAGCAGCTTATCGCCAGGTGCAAATTCGCCGGCTTCGATGTAAAATTCGCCAACGCCGAGTTTCGCAAAGTATTTCATACCCTTGCCCACATATTGTTTTTTCTCGGTAGCACTCGAACCATACACCTCGCTCCATTCGCCCATTTTTTGTCCCAGGTAGTAGCCGTCCCAGAATCCGCGGTTGAACACCGTAGCCAGACGCTTGTTCCATTCCTCCACCTTTTCGGGCGTGAATGTACCCTCTTCAACCGCTGCAATAGCCTCTTTGTAGCATTGCACCACGGTGTAGACATATTCTGCGCTGCGAGCGCGTCCTTCGATTTTGAACACACGCACGCCGGCCTTCATCATGCGGTCAATGAATCCGATGGTTTTAAGGTCCTTCGGGCTCATGATGTATTTATTGTCAACGTCCAGTTCCACGCCCGTTTCGCGGTCGCGCACGGTGTAGCTACGGCGGCACACCTGCATACACTCACCGCGGTTAGCCGAACGGCCCAGGTTATCGAGTGAAAGGTAACATTTGCCGCTCACAGCCATGCACAGAGCACCATGACAGAACATCTCGATGCGTACAGGTTCGCCCATCGGTCCGACGATGTGCTCCTCCTCGATGGCCCGGTAAATTTCGCTCACCTGGTCCAGGTTCAGTTCGCGTGCCAGCACTACGACATCAGCAAACTGGGCATAGAATTTCAGAGCCTCAGTGTTCGAAATGTTGAGCTGCGTCGACAAGTGAACTTCCTGACCAATTTTATTACAGTAAGTCATCACCGCCACATCGCTGGCAATGACAGCCGATATGCCGGCCTCATGTGCAGCATCGCAAATGCGGTGCATCAGTTCGATATCGTTGTCGTAAATAATAGTGTTTACCGTCAGATACGATTTCACGCCCTGTTCGTTGCAGCGCGCAGCAATGTCGTGCAAATCGTCGATGGTAAAGTGCGTGGCACTATGTGCGCGCATATTCAGCGCTTCAATGCCAAAGTAAATTGAGTCGGCTCCGGCTTTCAGCGCAGCGGCCAATGCCTCGCGCGAACCGACAGGAGCCATTATTTCGTAGGTATGCTTCATTGTCATGATTTGAATGATATTGTGCATACAAAGTTAGCAGAAAATCTTTGTATTTCCTACATGGTAGGTGTTCAAAATAAGTAGATGTGGAAAAATAGGGCTTAGTAAAAAAATACTGGGAATACAAATTCAAAGCTGAAGTTTTTTATCGGGGAAGCCAAGCCCACCCTGTTGAGCAGCAGTTGGAGTTGTACAAAAAAACGCATCCCTGGCCGAAGCGGCAAGGATGCGTTTTCATTGTTTAAGTCTGGCATTGCGCCGTGTAAGGCACAGCCGGTTGTTTTATCGTCTTAAGCGGCGCAACACATTGAGCGAACGCTTTTGTTTGGTGTGCGAACCATATCCGTAGCCATAACCATAGCCATAGCCCTGACCATAGGTACCGTCACTCTTCATGTTCACGTCGTTCAGCACAATGCTCAAATGCTTGAAGCGATTATCCTGATACATACGTTCCAGTTCAGGCAGGAAGTTGCGGTCCTGTACCTGTGCGCGAATCACGAAGAGCGTGATGTCAGCCACACGGCTGGTAATGCTGGCATCGGCCACCGAGAAGAGCGGGGTAGAGTCGATGATGATATGGTCGTAACGTTCGCGAAGTGCAGTAATCATTTCTTCGAAACGCTTTGACATCAGCAATTCCGAGGGGTTAGGCGGAATGTTGCCAGCAGGGATAAAGTCAACACCCTTCGTCAGGTGATCCTTCTGGATAATTTCATCAATTTGCGTATGTTCGTCCGAAAGGAAAGTAGTCAAGCCGAAAGACTGTCCGAAGTTGCGGCTCAGCGTACCCTTACGGATGTCGGCATCAATCAGCAGCACCTTCTTGCCGGCCATAGCCAGAATCGAAGCTACGTTACGCGAAATGAAACTCTTACCCTGACCCGGAGTTGTCGAGGTGCAAATCATCACCTGCGTATTATGGCGCATATAGCCCAAGTTGTAACGCATGATGCGGAAACCTTCCACAATGGGATCGTCCGAGGGAAGATCTGTGATAAGCGTTTTGCCGTCAGAATCCTTGATATTGGGAATTTCGCCCAGCAAAGGAATCGTGGTGTTATCCTCGATGTCCTTACGTCCGCGAACGCTCACATCCATAGCAATGCGCAGCCAAATGATGAAAGCAGGAATCATCACACCGATAACCAGGCTGATTAGCAAAATAACCATGGTGCGCGGACTGATAGGAATGTCGCTACCCATAGGTCCTTCCACCAATCGCACGTTCGCCTCGTTGATAGCCTGCTTCATCGCCACTTCCTCACGCTTGTTGAGCAAGTAAGTGTAAAGCGTTTCTTTCAGTTTTTGCTGGCGCACGATGTCGATACCCAGTTTTTCCTGTTCGGGAGCACCGGCCAAGCGTCCGGTCAGCATATTTTCGGCAGCCTTGGCATCGTCCAGTTGCAGTTTGCAAGTGCTGATGTAGTTCGCTACCGATGCCTTGATGCTTTGGCGCATCTGATGCAGTTGCTTGTCGAGTTCGCGCACCACCGCATGGTCATCGCTCGAGTTGTTGGCCATTTGGTTGCGCTGCATTTGCAACTGGTTGTATTTATCAATGGTATTATTGAACGAAGCTTCCTTCAGGTTCAGCGCAGGAATCAGGTCGCGGTCGTTCGTCTGGTTGTCCAGATAGTTGTAAAGATACTGCGCTACGTTCAACTGCGTTTCCGCCTCGAGCGTTTTTTGGCGTGCCAAGCTGCTTTCCTGCGTTATCGACTGTGCTGTAGTTTCAAAGTCAAGTACGCTGTTACGTTTTTTGAACGAAGCCAAGTTGTTCTCCACATCGCTGAGTTCCGTACCAATCAGTTTCAGACGTTCGTCGATGAAGCGCGCCGTGTTCAGAGCCACACGGTTCTTGTTTTCCACCACGTCTTCCTTATACGTATTATACAGCGTATTGAGCACATCCACCGCACGTTTCGGGTTGATGTCCTGGAAAGTCAAACCAATGAGCGAAGCCTCCTTTTCGATTTGTGCCACATCCATACGCTTTCTCAGCGCGTCAGCCGTAGCACTTACCGAGTTACGGTTCACGGTGATTTCCTCGTCCTCCCACTTATTGAACATTTTGCTACGCACCACGCTCAATCGTCCGGCAGGCGTTTTCACCGTTTGACCAAAGTTAGCCTTGATTTTTTCATCCGTTTTTTTGCCCTTTTTGTTTCTGAAACCCTTAATTTCCACTGTGTTCTGATCCAGTTTTTTGATTTTCAGACTCACAATCATGTTTTTGGGAATCGGATTTTCGCTAGGCAGCGAATCATGGAAGAGCACCTCGATGGGGCGTTCATTCTTATAAAGAGCCACCTTGTGCAAGCTCACGGGCATGAGGTAGTCAACGTCCAAGTCGAGTTTGTCGACAACGCGCGTCATCAAGCGTTTTGAAGAAAGAATGAAAATTTCGTTCTTCAAGTTATCGCCCACGCTGATACCATTCAGTTCAAGCAGCCCCGACATATTACCTTTCACCATGCGGCTACGCGGGTCGGAGTCAGCCTCTTCGATGAGGATAACTGATTGTTGTTTGAACACGCTCGGTTGGCTTTGGCGGTAAATCCATCCCAAACCCAAGCAAATAACTATGGAAAGTAAAAACCAATACCAATTTCTAAGGAGTTGGTTGATGCATAGTTTAAGGAGGGGAATAATCTGCATTTCCTCCTCATCTCTTTTAAATGTGTCAGGTACGTTATTCATTTATTCTTTTTCAATTTCTCCGCAAAGTTAAACTAAAATCAGCTAATAGGCAACAATTAAAAAAGTATTAACTTAAACGATAAACTAAAAGGCATAAAATTCCCACTTTTTTGCTAAAAAAGACGTTGCTACATCGGGTTCATGTTACACAACATGCGTAACTTCATCTCATAGGTCATAGTTGCATACCCCACAATCGCATACTCCGGCTGATTATATGAAAGAACTCTTCGATCTATATAGTCAGCCGGAGTAATTATATTGAACAGACAAGTTTGCTTGCCACACGCCATTCACATTCGTCAGCCTTGTTCTTCAGTCTTGTTAATCGACACGTTAAAGGCTTTGCAGCGTCGGTTTTGCTGATAAGCTCTACCCAATGAAAAGCGGCTGAATTTTTCGTAAATGTCCAGTCCTCGTCCCAAGCTGATAGTCCAGCCTGTATCCGTACGAATCAGGCGGTCATGGTCGGCCTTAAAGTCATACGTAAACTCTATGCCCAAGGGTAGTAGCTCATCGGCCAGCTCATTGAAACTGTCAATCACTTCTGCCACCTTTTCATCATCGTCGTTTTGCGTACTCAAATGAATTTTAATGGCATCTTGTGTCGTAACCTCGCGTATGGTTTGCACAAAGTCAACAAAGTTATCAATTTGGTAAGGTTGCCTGATGAAAGGATCTATCAGGGTAATTTCCCGGGCATCGCGAAGGTAGTCGCCGAACAACCCTTTGTAGGTAACTCCCCTTTGGTTTTCACGGATTGAAATCAAGGCACTACCCAAGGTTTTGATGCGCGGTCTGGGCAATCGCGTCATCGATGTTGTTTGGTTGGGTTCAGCAGATGCCGTTGCCTCTGCAGGTTCGTTGCTTTCGTCTTTTTCTTCAGCAGCTTTTTGCTCAATAACATTGCAGTGGTTATTCTCCAGATTTTCTAACGTTTCCACCTTGATGACTTCTCCAGTTTTCACCCAAGTATATTCAAACTTCGCCGGTTCGGCACAGAAGGTTGAGTCAATGATGTAAAGCTGGTCTTTCACACGCTTGCGTGCTTCTGCAGCAAAGTCAATCACCTCCTTGGCTTCTTCGTCGGTCATCACGCCATTGGGGTAGAGCAGTTTGCAGAAGCCCGAAAAGGTTTTGCGTATGGCATTATGGTCACGTTCCGACAGCGTGCCATTGAATTTGGCGTATGCCTGCAGTTTATCAGAGTGGTCAATGTAACGTAATTCATGCAGAATGGCTGAGATGTAATCTGTAATCAATCCATAGCCCGTGCTGAACGAACTTTTCTTCAGCACCTTCACTTCCCATCCGGGGTTGTACACATGGATACGGTCCAAGAAGGCACCCGTCTGCAGGAAGTCCGATGGAATGGATTCAAACAGGTGGGAGTTCTTGAGCATATAGGGCACCGTATGTTTCGTGTTGCCCACGAATGCCATCGAAGCCGTACTCTCGTGCGTTCCTTTTCCGCGGTTAAACGATTTATTGGCCAGATAGTTCTGCATGGTATCTACCAGTTTAGCTTCGATAGCCCGATGGGGTTTCTGTTCATATTCGTCCCAGGCCACCACGTCCCAGTAACCCACCAGGCCCAAAATCTCCTTGTTGCCCGACATTTTTACAAACAAGCGGGCACTCGTCACGTCACCTCCGCTCACCAACACGGAGTAAGGCGAAAATTCCTGATAAACGTGCGACTTACCCGTACCCTTCGGTCCCAGTTCCAAAAAGTTAAAGTTGTTTTCAATGTGAGGTAACAGGCGAGCCAGCGCAATGAACTTTTCGCGTCGGTTCAGGTTGTCGGGATTCAGGCCGATGGTGTGCATCAACATGTCCATCCATTCTGCGGTCGTAAACTTCTCACGTTGGGCAATGTATTCGTCCAGGTCGATGTTCGAAATCTGAATCGGTTTCAACGATTGAATTTCCCAGCGAATCCTAACATCTTCGCCCGTCAGATAGTTTAATTTGATGATGCTCCACACCCCATTGCCCGACAGAAGCTTAGGGTTACGCAGAATCACCTGGTCGCCAATAGGAATTTTGGTCAGTCCCAGGTTAGCAAACGCCACCTCATATTGGTCTTGTTTGTCGTTCAGTGTGGCAGTCACCTTGTCGATTACCGTGTACGACCCTCGTTCGCGAATGCGTCCTTTGATAAGGTCGGCTTCAGCCCGGCTGATGTAATTGTTACGGATAACGGTTTTTACTTTTTCTACGCCCTCGGCAATAATCTGCGGGTCGTCGCTGGCGCAATACTGTCCCAGCAAGTATTCCAGCACGTAGGTAGGTACCGGCAAGTTGCCTTTCACTTGAAAAGCCAGATCTTTGCGTACCACCTTGCCGCCAAATGCCGCTAATATCTTATCTTGAAGTGCCATGCCTTAAAAATCATCTTGCTCAATGAGCGTATTGTTAACTATGTTTTTAGTAATCACCGGGTTCAGTGTATCCTCTTCCTTGAACACCTTGAATTGCATAATCTTCGAAGTGGCCGACTGTGTCACCGTCAGGTCCACTTCGTAGATGCGGCTGCTTCCCATTTCCGGATCGGTTGCGTTCAGGGTCAGGGTCTTGACGGGCGAAACCGCTTCATCACCCACATAAATCGCACAGTGCACAGTCAGAGGTTGCAACTTCATCGTCACAGCTTCACCCTGCACCAAATGCGCCTTCATGCGGCTTGAAGCCAGAGTCAGTGTCGATTCCAGCAGCGACACACTTACTTTGCCCTTTTGGTTGTCTTCCTTATATTTACTGTGAAAAATGGGAATCACCAGTTCTTGGAGCGAAGCACCACCATGAGCAAACGTATAGTCACCGCCTTCCTTAGCCAAGCGGTTGGTACCGGTGGCTACACCCACCCAGTAGTCGCCCTTCATAGCCGAAACTGCCTGCAGGTGAAATTTGCTGATGCCAAATGTTTGGGCTTCATTGTGGCACAGAAAATAGCGTGTTTTCTTTTCCAGCGTGTCTTCTAAAACAACCTGCTTATCTTTCTCCTCAAAAGGAATGTCGTTGTAAAGGAAACCATGATCGGCTGTCACATATACCTCGGTCACGTTAGCGTAATCATGAATAAAGAGAATCAGTTGCAACAGTTCGTCCAAAGTGTTCCGTGTGGTCAAAGCAAAGGTCTTCAAGTTGCAGCCGTGGCATTGTTCGTCCAGCGTGTTATGAAACACGTATACCAGTTTGTGCTTAAACACCTCCCGCTTTTCACGTTTCTCCAGCCCCATCAAAGCATCGTAATTGATACATACCGCGTTGTCGCAGTACTGCTGCAGATGCTTGGTGCGAGCCTCTGTCGACCCCAACTGCTTCCCATCCACCAGCATGTCCGTACCAGTGCACACCAGTTCCTCGTGCGGAAGCAAGGCCAGTTTGCAGTATTTCGTTTCGGTGGGCAGCATAGCCAGCGCAGGGGTCAGTGTGGCCACATGCTTCTTTTCCGTCAGCCGTTCCATCAGTTCGGCAGCCATTTCGTAGCGAAAGGCATCGCTCACAATCACGGCCGTCTTCACTTTGGGTGTTCCGATGTGATGTTTGAAAAAGTCGGGTTGCTTTTCCACCATAGTGATGGTTTCGAAGCCCCTGCCCACTTCTTGCATGCAGCGCACCCATTCCAGGTTCAGTTCATTGGCCCATACAGCATAGTCATGGTCCATTTTCATTTTCAGGCTTTCGGTAGTATCGCTGTAAGCATCGCCTAAGTCTGCAAACGCGCACACAGCCTGTCGGTAGTGCTTGTCCAGTTGATACCATGCCTTGGTATACTGCTCCAGGTATTGGTCGGGCGTGTTCAGTTTCAGGGTATCCATGCTGTTTATGCAGGCATAGAAACTGCCTATTTGTTGCAAAAACGCCAATGTGTTTTTGAATCGGTCGCTGAGCATCGCTTTTTCCTGCATGCCAACGATGCGCTGCTGCACCTCCTCCGGGTTCGTGTATATGGTATGATTAACCCATCGTTTCACCATTTGTTTGCACATCTCTTCCGACAGGAAAGCGTACGGAGCATCCGGACCATACACCTCCAGCAGTTTTTCCTCCTGAATGTGTTGTCCCAGTTGTTCGAAGGCTTTGGCAAAGGTTTCATGCAGTTTGGTGTTTTCAGCAATCGAGGTCAGTATGCTGTTCAGCTGCTGCAACCTCACGCTGTCCTGAATTTTGAGACGTTTGTAGGGGTCAGCTTCTTGCACCGCCAGTAATTGCGTAATGGCATTGTACTTCATAGCCTCCACCACTTCGGTCATGGGCTGCAAACTTTTAGGATTGAAAGCGTCGCCCACCAAGCTTTTGAGTTTTTCTGTCAAAGTAGCCTGTATGTCGTTGGCTCTTGCTTTGTCGTCAGTCTGCAGTTTGTGCCAAAAGGCATTAGCCTTGCTCGTATCTTCTTGTGCGCCGAGAATCACCAGTTGGGCAATAATCTGGTACCACTCCAGCATTTTGTGGCTGCCTAAGTACACCGAGAGTATGCCCCGGTGCGCACAATCCAGGTTGAACACCTGGCTGTGGTAATAGGGCGACAACACTTTGTTGAAGCGTTCGCGCAGCAGTTCGGTAATATGGCGTTTGAAGAAGTCGGCATATTGCATGGGAATGTCGCGTTGTTGCATAAAAGCAATGGCATCTTCTTCATGAAAAACCATATTGGCTTGCAAGGCACTCATCAGCGGAAAGGCCAGACAAGCCTCTTGCGTGGTAGGTTCTATCTGATTGAACACCAGGACCACCTTTTTGTCTGCCCATTCGTGTGCCAGTTTGATTTTTGTGGTAAACCAATCGCCGGCAAACACCTGATACACATAGTCCTCCGGCCAGGGAGTGCTGTCTTCATCTATTTCGTAGCGAAGCATACCTAAAGCATCGAACACAAACAGCACACGCAGGTCGTTGCTGGCAGCGAAGTATTTGAATATTTTTTCTTTGATGGTCATTGTAGGTTTGTTTTCAAAGCATTGAAGTCGTCTGAACTTTTATGAAATTCAAGATTTGCCTTAATTTTTGAGGCGTTTTTGGGCCTTGAAGAAGGAGTGTAGCGAGCTACACGACTGATGAAAGGGCAAAAAACGACCAAAAAGAAAGGTGAAGATTGAATTTAGAAGAGATAAATATCCAAATCAAATCTTCAGCAGAAAAGTTTAGACGACTTCATTATTTCAACTTTGCCAGGATGTCGCCAAACTTGGCGTAATTCACCACCACGCCATCGTCCAAATCTATGTTCAAGGGATGGGTAGCGGCTTCGTGCAGACGCACATCGTACTCGCGGCATTCTTCCAGCTGCTTGTTGAAATTCTGCAACTGCTTGCGTTCCGTGCTGCTCAGTTCGGCCTGACGCGCCATGAGGGCATCTATTTGCGCCTTCAGCCATTCGATGTAGGGCAGCAGGTACTTGTTGCGCACCTTGCCTATGGTGTAGGGGTCCATGCGGTGCATATAGACCAAGGCCTTGAACGCACCCTTCTTCGAAGCGAACAACCAGTAGATGGGGCGGTTCTGATACATCTTCTTGTGGTCTTTCCAGAAGTCCTTGGCCAGGTAGTCAGTGAGCGACTTGCCCAAGGCGGTTTCCATGCAGTTCAGGTTGGCTGTCTGCCATTCTGCGCCTAATGCCACCTTCACCCATTCTGCCAGGCGAGTGACCACATTGTCGGGGAAGGGCGAGTTTTCGTCCATCAGCGGCAGTATGCCGTCTTCATCGGGCATGAAGCTGGGGCTCGGCACTTGTTCTTGGTATTCCTTGAGCGTATCGCCTTGGTTGGCAAGGATGAGGCCGGGTTTATCCAGGCTATAGCGTCCCATCATACAGCCGATGGCGTAGCTGATGAATTGCTTGACGAGTACATCATCGTGCCATACGATATGTTGTTTATTTGTTTCCATGTCATTACTTGATAATGCCTGTTTCTATTTCATTTTCCAGATAAGAGAAAACATATACTGCACCTTCATAATATAAACCCGTTTGTGGGTTGCAAACTCGCTTAAAAGTCTCTGAAGCATACCATTCATCAAGTGCTGTTTTAATGTCCCAATTATATTTATCCATCAGCAATTCCACGATTTCAGTAGAAAGGCATTCTATTTGAAATTGAATATCTTCATTCATGTCAGATTAGCTTTAAGTGTTGAATGGCTTGTTCTGTGCCAAAAAAATACTGAATGCTTGGCTGTTTGAATTTCAGTTCGTCTATCATACGTTCTATGCTGATATAACCTTGTAAATATCGCCTCATCTGCACGCCAACTGTATCATTAGCAATAGGTCCTACTACGATATCGTAAGGGTGTATAGGGTTGTTGCTTAAATTACGCCTGTTTTGTAATATAAACTCTGCCCAATCCAACGTATAGTCTGAAAATATCTTCACTGACAAACAGTCTGAATGTGTTAACACTGCTTCGTCGAAAAGAAACCTGTTGACAATAGGAGAACCTTCCATCATGCGCTGGGTGGTTCTGACAGCCATTTCCTCAGCTTGCTCTCTATTCGGATTAAGATAAAAGCCACAACCGAAATCTTTTCCTTTACGAGAACGACTTAAATCAATCGTTTTTATTTCAACATTACTACCGTGATATAATTCAATCATGCGATACGTCCTCCATTCTTTTTACAGATTTGTACGATGTCATCTACAGCCTCTTCAATAGACAATGTATGTTCGGCTGCATAGCAGTCTATTAAAAAGTCGATGGCTTTAAACCGATGCAAGTAAGCATACGCCTGTGCATTGGTCAATTTAAAACGCTGCGAAAAAGCTCCTACACAGCTGACCACATATTCTATAATATGAGTTACTTTTTGGCCTGCTTTATAATTTGTTGTCATACAAGATTCCATGATAAGTTGCTTTTTAAATTTTGTTAGGCTCGGCATAGCTCAAGCAAGCTTGGCTCTGCTCTCACTCAATCTTAATTTGGCTTCGCCCAATATCTCAATCGTTCGGCATAGCCCAAGCAAGCTTGGCTCTGCTCTCACTCAATCGATATTTGGCTTCGCCCAATATCTCAATCGTTCGGCATAGCCCAAGCAAACTTGGCTCTGCTCTCACTCAATCTTAATTTGGCTTCGCCCAATATCTCAATCGTTCGGCATAGCCCAAGCAAGCTTGGCTCTGCTCTCACTCAATCGATATTTGGCTTCGCCCAATATCTCAATCGTTCGGCATAGCCCAAGCAAACTTGGCTCTGCTCTCACTCAATCTTAATTTGGCTTCGCCCAATATCTCAATCGTT
>Kit_p1__coassemble_322_pt1 | contig 25150 bp, 18 predicted proteins | sample Kit_p1__metabat2_high_PE_008 | metagenome-assembled genome bin Kit_p1 | reverse complement strand
TATTTACTGCCAGAGCCGCTTAGGCTTGGCGAATTTTTAACGAACTATTGTTATAATGAAGTTCGGTTCCTCGTTAAAAAAAATCCCACTTCTTCGATTTTTTATGAAAGAGAAATATTTTACTATTCTTTTATACATTTGTGTGAAGTTCATGCGATTTGGAGGGAGTAATTTGGGAATTACATAAAAAAGCATTATCTTTGCAACCGTATTTTAGCTTTTTTATGAAGAAAGAACTCTTATCGCCCAACTACATTTTTGAAACCAGTTGGGAAGTTTGCAACAAGGTAGGAGGCATTTACACCGTGCTATCCTCACGTGCAAAGACATTAAAAGACAATTATCAGGATCAACTCGTTTTTATTGGCCCTGATTTGAAGCAGCCAACAGCCAATGTTGACTTTAAAGAAGATGCCAAGCTCTTTCCTGCTTGGAAAAAAGCGGCTGCCAATTTCGGCGTAAAATGCCGTATCGGACGTTGGATGGTTCCAGGAGAACCCGTTGCTGTTCTGGTTGATTTCGAACCATTTTTTGAACAGAAAAACAATATTTACGCTCAAGCCTGGGAGTTATTCAGCGTTGATTCTATCCGTGCATACGGCGACTACGACGAAGCTTCTATGTTTTCATACGCTGCTGCACGTTTTGCAGAAGCCGTAGTAAGTAATTGCATTGAACAACAAGCCAAAGTTATTTATCAAGCACACGAATGGATGTCGGGACTGGGCATGCTTTTCCTCAAAAAGCAACTGCCCCGGGTGGCTACTATCTTTACAACGCATGCCACCAGCATCGGACGTTCCATTGCCGGCAATAACAAACAGTTGTATGCCTATTTCGAAGGTTACAACGGCGACCAAATGGCACGCGAACTGCACATGGATGCAAAACACAGCATCGAAAAGCAGAGCGCGCTGCAGGCCGACTGCTTCACTACGGTGAGCAGCTTCACCGACCGCGAATGCAAGCAATTGCTCGACAAGGCCGCCGACGTGGTACTGCCCAACGGCTTCGAAAACGACTTTGTACCCAACAGATCTGCATTTACCAAAGTGCGCCGCGAAGCACGCAAGCAAATTCTGAAAGTGGCCGGCGCGTTGACCGGATGCGAAATGCCCGACGACACGCTGATTGTATCAACCAGCGGACGCAACGACTATCGCTGCAAAGGCTTCGACGTATTCCTCGAATCAATGGCACAACTGCGCGCCCAGCTCAATGAAGCCAACAGCGAACAGCAGGTATTGGCACTCATCGAAGTGCCCTGCTGGCTGAAAGGACCGCGTGCCGATTTGCAAGACCGACTGAAATCAAAGCAAAAGGCAACCATGCCGCTGCCCAACCCTGTCATCACTCACGATTTACACAACCTGAACGACGACAGAATTGTGCAGGAAATATGGAAACTTGGATTAAAGAATTTACCTACGGACAAGGTTAAGGTGCTGCTCGTTCCCTGCTACCTCGAAGGCAACGATGGCATTTTCAATATGGCCTACTACCACTTGCTGGCAGCCAACGACTTGGCACTTTATCCTTCATATTACGAACCTTGGGGTTACACACCCCTCGAAAGCTGCGCTTTTCACACGCCCTGCGTGACTACCGACCTGAGCGGCTTCGGACAATGGGTTGACAATGTTTTAGGACATTCCGGAGAGTTGAAAGATGGTGTGTGTGTAATTCACCGTACAGACGGCAACTTCTATGAAGTAGCTCAAAAAATGTGTGCCGTTGTACACGAAATGCTTCTGCTCACTACAAAAGAAAGAACTGAGGTGCGCAACAAAGCTGCCAAACTGGCCAACAAGGCGCAATGGAAACATTTCATTAAATTCTATTATCAAGCATACGACTTTGCACTCAACGCCGTTGCCAACGCATAACCATGCCACCGCAAACGGCTGCAAAGCTTTCGATGTAATCATTCACTAAATTTCATACTCATGAATATCAAAATCAGCAATTCGAACCAGCCTACCTGGAAGGTGGTTAACGTAAAAAGCCACATTCCCGAGGCATTGAAAAAGTTGGACGAACTGTCACACAACCTTTGGTGGTCGTGGAGCACCGAAGCCCTTGAACTCTTTGCCAGTCTCGACAAAGATTTGTGGCGCAAAGTGGGACGCAACCCCATCGATCTGCTCCGCAGCATCGACTACGACCGCTTGATCGAACTTTCGAAAGACGAGGAAATCATCACCCGCATGAACAAGGTGTATGACGCTTTCCGCAAATACATGGACGTTAAGCCCAATCCCAAGCGTGCCTCTGTAGCATACTTCTGCATGGAGTACGGATTGAGCCATGTACTTAAAATATACTCTGGCGGTTTGGGTATCCTGGCCGGCGACTACTTGAAAGAAGCTTCAGACAGCAACGTCGACATGGTTGCCGTTGGTTTCCTCTATCGCTATGGCTATTTCACCCAGACGCTTTCAATGGACGGACAGCAGATTGCTAACTACGAGCCTCAGGACTTCGATCGTCTGCCCATCGAACGCGTACTCGACAAAGACGGCAATCAGGTTATCGTTGACGTGCCCTACCCCAACTTTATGGTACACGCTACACTTTGGCGTGCCAACGTAGGTCGCATCTCACTCTACCTGCTCGACACCGACAACGAACTCAACTCTGAGTTCGACCGCCGCATCACCCACTCACTCTATGGTGGCGACTGGGAAAACCGCATCAAGCAGGAATACCTGCTCGGTATTGGTGGTATGCTGGCCCTCAAAAAGCTCGGTATCAAAAAAGATATTTATCACTGCAACGAAGGTCACGCTGCACTTTGCAACGTACAGCGACTGGTTGACTACGTTGAAAGCGGCTTGAGCTTCGACGAATCTCTCGAATTGGTTCGCGCCTCTTCACTCTACACGGTTCACACCCCGGTTCCCGCAGGTCACGACTACTTCGACGAAGGCCTTTTCAACAAGTACATGAACCAGTTCCCCGGTCGCTTGGGCATTTCATGGGACGACTTTATGGGCATGGGCCGTACGAACCCCGAAGACAAGGGCGAAAAGTTCTGTATGTCTACCTTCCTCTGCAAAACTTGTCAGGAAGTCAACGGCGTAAGTTGGCTCCACGGCCGCGTAAGCCAGCAAATGTTCAAAGGCATCTGGCAGGGATACATGCCCGCAGCTGAACGCCCCGACCACGCTGAACGCACCCACGCTGAATGGGAAAAGATTTACAATCCCCATGCAGAAGAAAGCCATGTAGGCTATGTTACCAACGGTGTTCACTTCCCCACCTGGTGTGCTAAAGAATGGCAGGCCGTTTACAGCAAATATCTGGGCAAGGACTACATCTACGACCAGAGCAACGAGGCTGTTTGGGATAAAATCCACACTGTACCCGATGAAATCATCTGGAAGACCCGCGTACAGTTGAAGAACAAGTTAATCGACTACATCCGCGACCGCTTCCGCGAAAACTGGCTCCGCAACCAAGGCGATCCCTCATTGGTTGTAAGCCTCCTCGACAAGATCAACCCCAATGCATTGCTCATCGGTTTTGCCCGTCGCTTTGCCACCTACAAGCGTGCTCACCTCCTCTTCTCGGACCTCGACCGCTTGTCTAAGATTGTCAACAACCCCGACTACCCCGTAATATTCCTCTTTGCCGGTAAGGCTCACCCCGCCGACGGTGCAGGTCAAGGCCTCATTAAGAAGATCTACGACATTTCACAGCGTCCCGAGTTCATCGGCAAGATCATCTTCCTCGACAACTACGACATGCAGTTAGCTCGCCGCCTCGTTTCGGGTGTCGACATTTGGATGAACACCCCGACCCGTCCTCTCGAAGCATCAGGTACTTCAGGCGAAAAGGCTTTGATGAACGGTGTAGTAAACCTCAGCGTACTCGACGGATGGTGGTACGAAGGTTACCGCGAAGGTGCCGGATGGGCACTCACCGACCGCCGCACTTACGAAAATCAGGAACATCAGGACAAACTCGACGCATCGACCATCTACTCTATGCTCGAGCAGGAAATCATTCCTCTTTACTACGCTCGCAACCGCAAGGGCTACTCTGAAAACTGGGTACGCACCGTGAAGAATTCTATCGCCCGCATCGCTCCTAACTACACCATGAAGCGTCAGCTCGACGATTACTACGATCGCTTCTACAACCCCGAAGCAGCTCGTTTCAAACTCCTCGCTGCCAACGACAACCAGTTGGCCAAGGACATTGCTTCATGGAAGGAACTCGTGGCCGAACGTTGGGACAACATCCGCGTAGTTTCAAGCGAACGCAGCGAAAACCTGCTCAACGCTAAACTCGTTAGCGGTAAGAACTTCACCGTTCGTCACACCATCGACGAACAGGGATTGGAAGATGCCATCGGCATTGACCTCGTGGTAATGAGCACCGACAACAACGGCGCCGACACGATTCACGACGTAATCCCCATGAACGTTGTAGGTCACGAAGGCAACCTCTACACCTTCGAACTCACGGCCAGCATCGACCTCGCCGGTTCTTACAAGGTGGCTTACCGTATGTATCCGAAGAACGCCAAGCTGGCTAACCGTCAGGACTTCTGCTACGTTCGTTGGTTCAACTAATAGCTCTACGCAATCAAGACACTCAACCTGCTCACACAGTTTAACCCCATTGTAATACGCGGAAAACTGTCATGAGCAAATAATCCATCAATCCCTGCCCCAATTCATTTTGGGGTGGGGATTTTTTTTATCCCTATGAGCAATCGGATGCGCCCCCAGAACGCCAAACAAAAACACAATCCAAATGGTTAATTTTTATTTACGACACACATCCCATTTCTCTACACTCTCTCACGCTATTTTGTCACGACTTGGCATCATGTCCAAATTATCTCCCCGATTGTTACATTTTCTTCCGAGCTTCTTCAAATTAGTTCCGAGCTAGTTCTATTTAGTTCCGAGCCAGTTTCAAGAATTTCGGAACTACTGATAATCAATGCTTTCAAAATCACCACAATTCCTCACTTAGCACCGCATCAATCGCCTGCAATGCCAAGAAGCGCGATACTAAATTCATTTACATATATTCAGATACAAACACCCAACAAAACACATTTTGTAAACCATACGCGCCACACAACAAACCCGAACAACGCACCATGAACACCCAAATACCGAAAAAATAAGGATAAATGCACGACTCCATACAAAAAAATGAAGCCCGCAATCTTCACCGACCACGGACTTCAATGATTTTACAATATAGAAAAGATTGATCTGTAAATTACAAGGTAAGAACAGACACTACTCATGAATAAAATACTTATGAGCTGTATGGATTTTCATTTCGAAAATAGGAAGGTCAATATATTCTCCATCCAGCAGTCGGACAACACACAGTCAATTTCACTATTGCCCGACTGGCAATGGAGTAAGGTTCAGAATCGACCTACTTGCCTTTGCGTTCAACAGGCACCGAAGCGTTCAGCAATTCGCGGTAGCGCAGTTCATGCTGACGCTTGACTTCGTCGGTAAAAGGCTGTTCGGCAAGCCAGGCCGAAAAGGCACGCAAGGCCAGAGTGTGCATTTGGGCCTTGCCCGCTTTTAATCCACTGGCGTACTGATGATAGGGTAAAAGATTGCGATTGTAATTTCCGTCGGACATAACTATTAAGGGATAATTATTGAGTAACTGTTGCTCGAAAAATGAAATTCGAAAAATAAAATGCTTGAAAAAGTTTTTTGTTTCAGTGGCTTTTAGTAATTTTGCTTCGGAATGATTTAGCCATCCGCTGGATGTCAACAAGGCTTTCGTCTGCCGCATTCCAAATGCAAAGGTACACAGCAATTGATAGATAGGCTAACAAAACGCACAATTTATTGTCTGCTTTTCCCTGCGTTGAAAGAACAAATAATTTAACCCTAATATATTTCATACTGTTATGACTATTGAAACTTGCGATTTCAAAGGCAAAAAAGTGATTGTCCGCGTGGACTTCAATGTGCCCCTCGATGAAAATGGTAAGATTACCGATGATACCCGTATCCGTGGTGCCCTTCCCACTTTGAAGAAGGTTTTGGCTGACGGTGGTTCACTCATCATCATGAGCCACATGGGTAAGCCCAAAGGCAAGGTTAACCCCAAGTTCTCACTCGGCCAGATTGTTGACGCTGTGAGCGAAGCTCTCGGTGTTAAGGTTCAGTTCGCTCCCGACTGCGCTAAGGCTCAGGAAGCTGCTGCTGCCCTGAAGGACGGTGAAGTGCTCTTGCTCGAAAACCTCCGCTTCTATCCTGAAGAAGAAGGTAAGCCCGTGGGTATCGACAAGGAAGACCCTGCTTACGAAGAGGCTAAGAAGGCCATGAAGGAAAGCCAGAAGAAATTCGCTGAAACGCTTGCTTCATACGCTGACATCTACATTAACGATGCCTTTGGTACGGCTCACCGCAAGCACGCTTCGACCGCTGTTATCGCTGACAGCTTCGACGCTGACCACAAGATGCTTGGCTACTTGATGGAAAAGGAAGTGTTGGCTGTTGACAACGTATTGAACAACATCAAGCGCCCCTTCACTGCCATCATGGGTGGTTCTAAGGTTTCTACCAAAATCGGTATCATTGAAAACCTCATGGACAAGGTGGACAACCTCATCCTCTGCGGTGGTATGACCTATACCTTCGCTAAGGCTCAGGGCGGTCAAATCGGTGTGTCTATCTGCGAAGATGACAAACTCGACCTCGCTCTCGAAATCATGGCTAAAGCTAAGGCTAAGGGTGTAAACCTCGTACTCGGTACGGACTGCGTTGCCGCTGATTCTTTCTCGAACGATGCTAACACGCAGGTAGTTCCCGCTACGGCTATCCCCGAAGGTTGGGAAGGTTTGGATGCAGGTCCTGCTACTCGCAAGCTCTTCGCCGATGCTATCGAAGGTTCTAAGACTATCCTCTGGAACGGTCCTGCCGGCGTATTCGAATTCGACAACTTCACCGGTGGTTCACGCGCAATTGCCGACGCTATTGCCAAGGCTACTGCTGAAGGTGCATTCTCACTCATCGGCGGTGGCGACTCTGTAGCTTGTATCAACAAGTTCGGTATGGCCGACCAGGTTTCTTACATCTCAACCGGTGGTGGTGCATTGCTCGAAGCTATTGAAGGCAAGACGCTTCCCGGTATCGCTGCCATCAAGGGTTAATCTGTTGGTAATTTGAAACAGTGGGATGAGTTGCCGAATTTGCACCAGCCGACAAACATGGAGCTACTTGCAAACGGTACACTGAAAACCTGCTGATTCTTTACCTAACGACACACATACGATGCCGATGCGCCGATAACTGCAAATGTTTATGGCGCATCGGCTATTTTTTTACCCCACAAAGTGTGGTTCAGACTGCACTCGCTGCCCGTACTTCCCGTTCATTCATTGGCGTAAATTCATTACTGGGCAAGTGCCCAAATTGCCTTTGACCTACTTATACTTTTTGAGCACCTGCTTACCTGAATATTTTCTTGACTGAAAGGGGAAAATACCCTACGGGCTTTAATTCAACAACATGCACCATGCGACATAACCTGCTTGGCCTACTCATAATTCTGCTGCTGCCACTGACAGCTTGCCACAACGAAAAGAAAACGCAAACTCCGCTGACTTTCGGCACTGAACTCTACGATTCGGCAGCACTGCACATTGCCCTGGTACCCAACCGCGACTGCTTGCCCATATACTATGCACAGAAAGCCGGCATTTACGATTCGCTGGGGCTGAAACTGCAAATTGCATCGTTTCACTCACAAGCCGACTGCGACACAGCACTATTGGGCACACCTTGCGACGGCGGATATGCCGACTTGCTGCGCCTGAAGCACTACGGAAAAAGAGCGAACGACTTGAAAGCGGAATGGAATGGTACGAACCGATGGGCCATTTTTTGCAGCGGTTTGCTCCGCATCAAGGATGTGGCTACACTTGATAAACGCACCATTGCCATTGCTCGAAATTCAGCAGAACTGCAATATCTGACCGATGCGCTTGGCGAAGCTAAATTGAAATACACCGATGTGTACCGGCCACAAATCAACGATTTGGAACTGCGAACAAAAATGCTCAATGGCAACCAGGTGGATGCTGCTATCGTTTGCTGGCCATACACTTCGACTGCTAAGGCATTCGGCCACAAACTGCTGGCAATACAAAAAAAGAATGATCTGAATAATTGCTTTGTGATGAAAAAAAGCCGCATGACGCAAAGCAAAATAAAACAACAATGGGATTTATTCGAAAAAGGACGAAAAATGGCTCAGGATTCACTGCGCATTAAAGGACCTAAAGCCTATTCCCTGATTTTACAACAATATTATGGTATCCCGAAAGCAATAGCCGATACCATTCAATATAAATAATTCCGTAGGACTGTGTGCATACTGCCCCACCCTTCTCTAACGACAAGCACCCTTATGAAGGCTAATACCCCGAAATACTTATTAGACGATGCCCGAAAGGCGCTGAACGAACATCGCTTGCTTTCAGCGCTCGATTCGTTGCGCGGAATGGCGCATTCGCTCAAAGCTTGGAACGAGGCTGAAAAAATAAACTCGACTTACGACGCTTACAAAATATTGCTCGACTATCTGAGCAAAGGAGCCGACGACCCGGAACGTAACAAAATGTATGCCGGATTTTTACGAAACTGCTACGAAATGTGCGACACCATGGAACGGGCCTGCGAACTGACGGACGAAACTTCGTACTATGCCACGAATTTCCGTACAATGCAGAACTTGGGCTATGCCGGTTTGAGTGTGGCTGAAGTGTTGCGTAAAACCACTTCGCCCAGGGTTCTGTTCGACTATATCTGGCTGTCGGGCAAATTTTCGGCCGACGACGAAATCAACGTGGCCGACCTGCTGACTGGCGATGATTTCAACACAAACGAGAAATGCGTGGTACTGAGCGCACTGACCCTGAGCGGCATGCGCTACTTCGACGTAGCTAAATACCGTTTGCTACTCGACAATTCGCTCGTCGCAGACGCCCGATTGCGCGTACGCGCTATGGTGGGTTTGCTGTTTGTTCACTTCATGCACGGTGAACGCCTGGCACAGTATCCCGACGTGTATGCCCGTTTGCAACTCATGGCCGACGTACCCTCGTTTATCAGCGAACTGGAACTGATACAGGCGCAGCTTTTCCTTTCGCTCGAAACCAAACGCATCGAACAGAATTTGCGCGACGAAATCATTCCGCGCATGATGGACCGTATGCGCCACCTGAAAATAGACCATTCGCTCGGACTCGATGAACTGAAAGACAAACTGAGCGAAATAGACTTGAACCCGGAATGGGAGGAGGACGGTACGCCTTCGAAACTGGCTGAACACATGAAGGAGTTCGTCGAACTGCAACAGCGCGGTGCCGACATGTATCTGAGTTCTTTCAAAATGCTCAAACAGCGTTTTCCCTTCTTCAACGTGGCGTCAAACTGGTTCTGGCCTTTTACTTACGACCATCCCGAACTGCCCAACAATCTGAAGGGGAATGCCATACTGAATATGCTAATCAATCATGCTGAATTGTGCGATTCCGACAAGTATTCATTCTGCCTGATGACAGAACACATGCCGCAAGCCGATGCCAACCTGCTGAAAGAGCAAATGGGCGGTTCGCTTTCGGAACTGATGAAGGGACAACCGACAATTCCTGCTGAAGCTACTTTCAAGAACGAACTCCGCTCGTATGTGCAGGACTTTTATCGTTTTTGCAACCTATTCATTCACCGCGAAGCCTTTACCAATCCCTTCCAAAGCAATTTGTTCATCGTGGACCACAAGCCCTTTAACCAACTGCTCGACGATAAGGAGTTCTTAATCAGAATGGCTGATTTTGCTTTCAAGGACAAGTCGTACGGCGTTGCCAAGACACTGTTGCAGCGCATTCCGCTTAAAGAGCGTTCTGCCGAGGCATGCCAAAAACTGGGTTACTGCTACGAACAGGAACAGCTCTTTGCCGAGGCATCAAAAACCTATGCGTTGGCCAACGACTTGAAACCTCGCTCAGCCTGGACTCTTCGCCGCCTTGCAGCCACGCTGCGTAACCTGGGAGCATACGATGAGGCTTTGCAAGCCTACAACGAACTGGCCGACATCTATCCGGAAAATGCTACCGTGGCCTTGCGGCAGGCTGAATGCCACATTTACCTGAAGGACTACGACACGGCTTTTAAATTCTTGTTTAAAGCCGACTATCTGTCGCCCGATTCAGGAAATGCCGAACGGGCTTTGGCTTGGTGTTCGCTGCTTACGGGCAAATACGAGCAAGCCGAAAAATACTATCTGAAAGTTATCGGTAACCAACCTACACAAGCCGACTGGCTGAATGCCGGACACACGGCTTGGCTGATGAAGCAAATTCCACTGGCCATTGAACGCTACCGCAAGGCGTTGCCTGATGACAAGAAGGCCGACTTCCTGAACAACGATGCTGAACTGCTGCATAAAGCCGGATTGACGGCCGATGATTTGGCCATCATGACCGATGCGGTGTTATTGACAAATCAATAATTTATTTAGATAGATTCATGAACCTGTTTTCTTTTCCTAAAAGAATAAGCATACTGCTTCTGTGCATGGCTCCTTTGGTACTCCATGCACAGAAAACTGAGAAGTGGCGCGAGGCGGCAGAAAACTATCTGCTGGGTACACTCACCGGTAAATCTGCCGAAATGCCGCAGACCTCGTTCTCTGCCAAACATTTATCGGCCTTTCGTCACATGGTATGGAAGGCTTGGCAAACGGCTAACAGCCGATTTGCCGAAGAAAAACTACCCGAAATGGATAGTTTGGCAGCTGGTAAATCATTTCAATGGCAAATTCCTGAAGAACTGGAACCAAAGGCCACAATGCCTTTCTACTGGGGCTACAAGGGCGATAAGCCTACAGCAGGCTATCCGTGCTTCCTGTATTTGCATGGTTCGGGAAGCAAAGTACAGGAATGGGCTACGGGATTGGCATTAGGCAAACGCTTTGCCGATGCGCCGTCGGTATACTTTATTCCGCAAATACCGAACGAAGGACAATGGTATCGCTGGTGGCAAAAAGGCAAACAGTTTGTTTGGGACAAATTGCTGCGCCAAACGCTGCTGCGCAACGATATTAACGCCAATCGTCTGTATGTGTTTGGCATTTCAGAAGGTGGATATGGCTCGCAGCGCCTGGCATCTTTCTATGCCGACTATTGGGCTGCAGCAGGACCTATGGCCGGTGGCGAACCTCTGAAAAATGCACCTGCCGAAAACTTGGCAAACACGGCTTTCTCGCTTCGCACGGGTGCTAAAGACAAGGGATTTTACCGCGATAAACTGACGCGCTACACTGCCGAAGCACTCGACAGCTTGGAAAACCTGAATCCGGCGGCATTCCGTCATCATGTAGAACTGATACCTGGCTACGGACATGCCATTGACTACACACCGACAACGCCGTGGCTCAGTCATTTCACACGTAACCCCTGGCCCAAACACTTTATTTGGGAAGACTTTGATATGGATGGGCTACACCGTAAGGGCTTCTACAACCTGATGGTGAACGAACGACCCGACAAAGCATTGCGTACGCGCTACGATGTGAATATTACCGACAACGTCGTTACGCTGGCAGTCGAAAACGTGGTGTACGAAACGGTCGAAACCGACCCTGTATATGGCATTGAACTGAAATTTTCACGTAAATACACGCCTGCTCGTTCGGGAAAAATTACGCTTTTCCTAAACGAACATCTGGTAGACCTTTCGCGCCCGGTTACGGTGATGCTCAACGGCCGACGCGTATTTCAGGGAATTGTGCGCATGAAACTTGAAAACATGCTGCACGCTACCTCAGTGTTCTACGACCCTGAACGTTTGTATCCAGCAGCCATCCAAATTGAACTGAAATAGCTCACCGCAGGCTGCAAAATTAAAGGGAATATCGAACCTTACAGGCCAGATGGCACACAACTAACACTCAAACCACAGGTTTGCGGCACAAAGCAAACATTTGAAACGGAAAAATTGGGAAAATCTTACTTAAATGTAGTACAAACTTAAGGATTTTTTCGTATCTTTGCTGTCACAAATCTATGTGCCGCCTCAACTCGGCTGAGTATTTTCAAGGCTTTGAACAGGCTTGCACAAAGGTTCGTATTTGAAACAATATTGCCAAGAGAAATCTTAAGAGTCTGCTAATGAAACCTTTGAATCAGGACAATGCTACAACTGAATATCCCATGTTTTGGCATTTCCTCAACAACGAAGAGAACCACAGCACGCGGACATTCGGTCAAAACCAACGACCGAATGTAGTGACACGTTCACTGCAGCGACGCGGACAGCAAGGGGCAGTTCGTGCATACATCGCTATGCAGGCGGCTCCTGAAGCGGCCTTTTTGTTTCTTAAGCGCAAGCCTGGCGGCATTTATTCGTGCTGCAAAGGGCAAGTGCTTCCTTATTCTTTTTATCAATCATCGTATTTACCAGCATCTTAACGCGGACTGCACGGCCCGTCGTTTGCCATTTGCTGGCAAGGATATTTGGGCCACCTCCGGTATTTATCGTATCGGCTAGTGTGGCCTTTTGTGTGCCTTGATGCGTACTTCAACGGGGGAGGATATGCCGCCCGGCTCAAAGGACACATTTTCACAACAAGCATCCAAGTAACAAAAATCCATACCAGCCATCGTCAGCGGATTTTTCCTGCTGCGATAGCTAATCAGCACATTCGAAAATATATGCGTAACGTAACATTAGTTCTTAGCGACGGTACCAAATTCCATGGACAGTCGTTTGGTTTTGAAGCCCCTGTGGCCGGCGAGGTGGTTTTTAATACGGCCATGATGGGCTATCCTGAAAGTTTGACCGACCCTTCGTATGCCGGACAACTTATGACGCTTACCTATCCGTTGGTGGGAAACTATGGTGTGCCGCCCCTTACCAAAGGCGAGGACGGACTGGAAACTTACATTGAAAGCGACCGCATCTATGCCTCAGCTATCATCGTGAGCGATTACAGCGAAGAATACAGCCACTGGAACGCACAGGAAAGCCTCGGCAGCTGGCTGAAACGCGAAAAAGTGCCTGGAATCACCGGCATCGATACGCGCGAACTTACGAAGGTGCTGCGCGAACACGGCGTAATGATGGGTAAAATCATATTCGACGATGAACCCGACAATATACCCGATGCTCAATACGAAAATGTAAACTACGTTGCCCAGGTTTCATGCAAGGAAATCATTCGCTACAACGAAGGTGCCGACCATAAAAAGGTGGTGTTGGTTGACTGCGGTGTGAAGAATAACATCATCCGCAGCCTCATCAAACGTGGCGTTGAAGTAGTCAGAGTTCCTTGGGACTACGACTTCAACACCCTTGAATTTGATGGTTTGTTCCTCGCCAACGGTCCTGGTAACCCCGAAACTTGCGAAGTGACTGTCGAACACATCCGTCAGTACTTCGCTAGCCCGAAGGTACGTCCGTGTATGGGTATCTGCATGGGTAACCAGTTGCTTTCAAAGGCCGCAGGTGCTACTATCTACAAACTGAAGTACGGACACCGCAGCCACAACCAGCCCGTTCGCAAGGTAGGTTCAACCAGCTGCTTCGTAACTTCGCAGAACCACGGCTATGCAGTTGACAGCCGCACGTTGCCTGCCGAGTGGGAGCCCTACTTCGTTAATATGAACGATGGATCGAATGAAGGTGTGCGTCACAAAACGAACCCTTGGTTCTCTGCACAGTTCCATCCCGAGGCCTGCTCAGGTCCGGTTGATACCATGTCGATGTTCGACGATTTTGTAAATCTGCTTTAATTTTAAAAACCGGTTTGCAGTCCGTCACGGCACAAGAAAGGATTTACGGCCCAAGAGCAAGTAATATCCTACCCCATTGACCGACTGGCAAACTTAACGACACATACGATTATGACATCCATCAAGAAAGTCCTGCTCCTTGGTTCAGGCGCACTCAAAATTGGCGAAGCCGGTGAATTTGACTACTCAGGTTCACAAGCCCTGAAAGCGCTGAAGGAAGAAGGCATCGAAACCATACTTATCAACCCGAACATTGCTACCGTTCAGACTTCTGAAGGTGTGGCAGACCACATTTACTTCCTGCCCGTAACGCCCTACTTCGTAGAACGCGTTATCGAAAAGGAACGTCCGCAAGGCATCATGCTGGCATTCGGTGGACAAACCGCTCTGAACTGCGGTGTGGAACTCTACCGTTCGGGTATCCTTGAAAAGTACAACCTGCAGGTGCTCGGTACGCCCGTACAAGCCATCATGGATACGGAAGACCGCGAACTCTTCGTTGAAAAGCTGAACGAAATCGATGTTAAAACCATCAAGAGCGAAGCTTGCGAAACCATCGAACAGGCTCGCCAGGCAGCAGCTACTTTGGGCTACCCCGTTATTTTGCGAGCTGCATACGCATTGGGCGGACTCGGTTCTGGTTTCTGCGACAACGAAGAAGAATTGAACAAACTGGCTGAAAAGGCTTTCTCATTCTCACCGCAGGTGCTCGTTGAGAAGAGCTTGAAGGGTTGGAAGGAAATCGAGTACGAAGTAGTACGCGACCGCTTCGACAACTGTATCACGGTTTGTAACATGGAAAACTTCGACCCGCTGGGTATCCACACGGGCGAAAGTATCGTAATTGCTCCTTCGCAAACCCTTACCAATTCAGAATTCCACAAACTGCGCGAACTCTCAATCCGCATCGTGCGCCACGTGGGCATCGTTGGTGAATGTAACGTACAGTATGCCTTCGACCCGCAGAGCGAGGACTACCGCGTAATCGAAGTAAACGCCCGCCTTTCGCGTTCTTCAGCATTGGCTTCTAAGGCTACGGGTTATCCCTTGGCATTCGTAGCAGCCAAATTAGGCTTGGGCTATGGCTTGTTCGACCTGAAGAACTCGGTGACCAAAACCACCACTGCTTTCTTCGAACCTGCACTCGACTACGTTGTCTGCAAAATCCCCCGCTGGGACTTGGGCAAATTCCGTGGCGTAGACCGCGAATTAGGTTCATCAATGAAGTCTGTCGGCGAAGTTATGGCCATCGGTCGCACCTTCGAAGAAGTTATCCAGAAGGGTCTGCGTATGATTGGTCAGGGCATGCACGGCTTCGTTGACAACAAGGAATTGAAGATTGACAATGTTGAGTCAGCCCTGAAGGAACCGACCGACAAGCGTATCTTTGTCATCGAAAAAGCATTTGCCGAAGGCTACACCATCGACCAAATTTACGAACTAACCAAAATCGACAAATGGTTCCTGCAGAAGCTCTACAAAATTCATCTCACGGATAAAGAACTTCACGCTTGCACCTCGATCAACGTACTCGACAACGAATTGCTCCGCCGTGCCAAAGTACAAGGCTTTACTGACTTCCAGATTGCCCGTGCCGTGGGTATGGAACAGGAAATGGACATCGAAAAGGCAATCATGGCCGTTCGTGCCCGTCGTAAGCAAGCCGGCATCGTGCCCGTTGTTAAGCAAATCGACACGCTCGCTGCTGAATATCCTGCACAGACCAACTACCTCTACCTTACTTACCTCGGCGTAGCCCACGACATCAAGTTCGAGCAGGACAAGCGCTCAGTAGTTGTATTGGGTTCAGGTGCTTACCGCATTGGTTCGTCGGTTGAGTTCGACTGGTGCGGCGTTCAGGCCCTCAATACCATCCGCAAGGAAGGCTACCGTTCGATTATGATCAACTACAACCCCGAAACCGTGTCGACCGATTACGATATGTGCGACCGACTCTATTTCGATGAGTTGACCTTCGAACGTGTAATGGATATTCTGGATTTGGAAAGCCCCTACGGTGTGATTGTCAGCACCGGTGGTCAGATTCCTAACAACCTGGCTCTCCGCCTCGATGCTGAACACATCAACTTGCTCGGTACGCAAGCCAAATACATCGACAACGCTGAAGACCGCGAAAAGTTCTCAGCAATGCTCAACCGCATCGGTGTCGACCAGCCCGAATGGAGCGCACTCACTTCGATGGAAGACATTCAGGAATTCATCGGCCGCGTAGGTTTCCCCGTTTTGGTTCGTCCTTCTTACGTACTCTCTGGTGCAGCCATGAACGTTTGCTCGAACCAAGATGAACTCGAACGCTTCTTGAAGTTGGCAGCAAACGTATCGAAGAAGCACCCCGTTGTAGTGAGCCGCTTCTTGCAGCACGCCAAGGAAGTTGAAATGGACGCTGTGGCCAAAGACGGTGAAATCATTGCCTACGCCATTTCTGAACACATCGAATTTGCCGGTGTACACTCAGGTGACGCCACCATTCAGTTCCCCCCGCAGAAACTCTACGTCGAAACTGCTCGCCGTATCAAGAAAATTTCAAAGCAGATTGCCAAGGAATTGCACATCTCAGGTCCGTTCAACATCCAATACCTGGCTCGTGAAAACGACATCAAGGTAATTGAATGTAACCTGCGTGCTTCGCGTTCATTCCCCTTCGTAAGCAAGGTGCTTAAGATTAACCTCATTGAGCTTGCCACCCGCATCATGCTCGGCTTGCCGGTAGAGAAACCCGCCAAGAGCCTCTTCGACCTCGACTATGTAGGTATCAAGGCATCGCAGTTCTCATTCAACCGTCTGCAAAAGGCCGACCCCGTGCTCGGCGTTGACATGTCATCAACAGGCGAGGTAGGCTGCTTGGGCGAAGATTCACGCACCGCCTTACTGAAATCAATGCTTTCTGTAGGACACCGTATTCCTAAAAAGAACATCCTGCTTTCAACCGGCGACGGCAAGCAAAAGGCCGAAATGCTTTCAGCTTGCGCTATGCTCCGCGACCACGGCTACAAACTCTTTGCCACTCCCGGAACAAGCCGTTACCTCACCGAAAATGGCATTGAAAACACGATGGTTCACTGGCCAAGCGAAGCTGACCAGCACCCGCAGGCACTGGATATGCTGCACAACAAAGAAATTGACATGGTAGTAAATGTCAACAAGAACCTTTCGACCGGCGAACTCACCAATGGTTACAAGATTCGTCGTGCAGCCATCGACCTGAACATTCCTCTCATCACCAATGCCCGATTGGCTTCGGCTTTCATCTACGCTTTCTGCACCGTGAAACTCGAAGATTTGGAAATTCGTAGCTGGCAGGAATACTAATCAACACACATAGCAGTAAGGCGTAGAAGGTAAATTCTTCAGCCGGTTCGTAACCACAACAACCGGCTGAAGGCCTACCTTTTACGCCTTATTTTTTTCAAAAAAATTCATTCTATGGAAACAGTACGCTGGGGATTCATTGGTTGCGGCGAAGTTACCGAAAAGAAAAGCGGACCAGCGTTCAGTGCGGTTGAAGGCTCCGAAGTAGTGGCTGTGATGAGCCGAAGAGCCGAAAAAGCTCAATCGTACGCCGAACGTCACAACATCAAACGTTGGTACACCGACCCCCAACAACTCATCAACGACCCCGATGTCAACGCCATATACATTGCCACTCCACCATCGACCCACGCCACCTACGCCATCATGGCCATGAAAAGTGGAAAGGCCGTATATGTTGAAAAACCCATGGCTTCGAACTACGAAGACTGCTGCCGCATCAACCGCATTGCCGAGAAACACGGTACCCCCTGCTTCGTAGCCTACTATCGCCGATACCTACCCTACTTTCAAAAAGTACGTGAACTCGTTGAAAGCGGAGCCGTTGGCAATGTCGTAAACGTACAAATTCGTTTTGCCGTGCCCCCTCGCGACCTCGACTACAACCAAAAAAATCTGCCTTGGCGCGTACAGCCCGACATTGCCGGAGGTGGTTACTTTTACGATTTAGCTCCCCATCAAATCGACCTGCTCGAAGAAATGTTCGGCCCCATACTCGAAGCCGAAGGCATCACCGCCAACCGCGGCGGACTGTATCAAACCGAAGACTCCGTCAGCGCCTGCTTTAAGTTTGCCAACGGCCTGCCCGGTTCCGGTTCCTGGTGCTTCGTTGCCCACGAATCGGCCAAAGAAGACTGTATCGACATTGTTGGTGACCGCGGTTCGTTGTCATTTTCCGTCTTCACATACCAACCCATTGTGTTGCAAAACGAAAATGGCCGTCAGGAATTTGTCATACCCAATCCTCCCTGCGTGCAGTTGCCCCTTATCAAACTCATTGTGGAACATCTGCAGAACAAAGCCATTTGCAAGTGCGACTGCGTGAGTGCCACTTCGGTAAACTGGGTAGTCGACCGCATCCTTGGCAAACTGTAGTTGACCTGCACCCACCGTTCTATGATTAGAAAGCAGCATCGCTGCATTCAATACTTCTCTATACTCCTATACCATTGACTCACCACATCACACCCATCCTCAGAGCCTGCCTGCTGCTCAGCATACTCTGCATAACCAAGGCATCACATGCACAAAACCTTTGCGACACGTTGACCTTGCGAACCGACAGTCTGAAGATTCGCACCGTCAACGAGGCAATGGGTGTGGACAAATCCGACAGCCTTTCCCGTCCACTGCTATTAAACAGCCCCACCGCCTCATCACCCTCGCGCGTAAAACGCATGGCCCATCAGGTAAAACGCACAGGCAATATCTTTTACCGTTTTATCAAGAACTTCGACGACTACGACACCACCTATATATCGCCCAACTACTACAACTTTACGGCGATGTTGCAAAACACAAGTTACTATCAGATTCACCGTCTCTCGGCCAGCAATGCCGAAGGCCACAGCCAGTCGTTGTCGATGAAGCCCGCCCCCTCGTTTAAGATAGGCCCCTACTTCGGTTGGCGATGGATATTTTTAGGCTACACCTTCGATGTGAGCCACCCCCGTTCGTTAGGCAAATCGTCCGAACTTTCGCTAAGCCTTTACAGCTCCATGCTCGGCTGCGATTTCGTTTACGTACGCAACACCGGCGACTACCGCCTTCGCAAAGCCAAAGGATTTGAAGGAGTCGACCCCATGTCGGTAAAAGACAAACCCTTTACCGGCATGAATGCCAAAACCCTATCGTTCAGCGGATACTATGTGTTCAACCACCGACACTTTTCGTACCCCGCAGCCTACAACCAAAGCACCGTGCAGCGCAAAAGCTGCGGTTCGGCCATGCTGGGCGCAGGTTTCAGCAAACAAGCCATACAATTCGACTACACCAAGCTCCCCCCCGAACTGGTTGGCACCCCCGAAAAGCCCAACCTCATTGATGAATTCAAGTTCTCGTCTGTCGACTACAATTATTACTATCTCAGCGGCGGCTACGCCTACAACTGGGTGTTTGCCTACAACTGGCTGCTCGGTGCCTCCGTCATGCCATCAGTCGGCATACGCAAAGCCAAAGGCGACAAACTGCAAGGCAATGAAATTTTCTTAGATCTGAAAAACTTCAGTTTCGACTGCACCTCGCGTTTCGGCATTGTATGGAACAACACGCACTGGTTTGCCGGAGCCTCCTGGATTAGCCACCTTTACATGTATCGCAAAAAGCGGCTTTCGGTTACAAACTCCGTCAATTATGTAAACATCTACGCCGGATTCTTTTTCAACCGCAAAAAGCAATACCGCAAATAAGGAGCGCAAGGTGTATCTGCCCTAAGAGCAGCTGCCTGTCCATCGGGTGCAGCAGTAGCTACAGCATACTGAACATTCAAAATTGCCCATAGCCCAACTTTCCTTCACGGAGGAAGTTGGGCTATTTTTCGTATCAATCCGAATAACTTAATTTTTATTTAGTAACTTTGCAGTATCTTTTGAACTTTGACTTTCTTATGCAACACTTACTTAAAACAAGCATGGTAGCCCTTTTGGCCTTAGCCTCGCAAACTGCCATGGCCGACAACGAGGGCAACGCACCGCGCGAAACGGAACGCGAAACGCAAGGCATCACTTTCGAAAGCAAAAACACCGATTCGAAATTGCTGCAAACCATGAAGCCCACCATCAACTTTGGCGGCTACATCATTGCCAAATATTCCATCAGCGACCGCAGCGGTCAGGCCACCAACGGAGGTTTCGACCTTCGCTTTGTGCGTTTGTATGCCGATGGCCATGTGTTCAACGATTTTTACTACAAGTTCCAACTCGAAGTAAACGGTGCACCGGGTGTCGACAAAGGTCCGCGCGTAGTTGACGCCTTCATGGAATGGCAAAAGTTCGACTTTTTCCGCGTCAAACTCGGACAATTCAAGCGTCCCTTCGGTTTTGAAAATCCTTACAGCCCCTTAAAGGTGGGCTACGGCTGCTATTCGCAAGCCACCATGAAAATAGCCTCCATCGGCGATCGAAACGGCGAACACAAAAGTTCGGGCCGCGACTTGGGTGTGCAAATTCAAGGCGACCTGCTCCCGGGTGCCGACGGACACAAGTGGATTCACTACCAATTAGGCTTCTTCAACGGACAGGGTATCAACCATGCCGACAAAGACCACCACAAAGACCTCATTGGCGGACTCTGGATTTCGCCTATCAAGGACCTCGCTATCGGCGGTTTCGGTTGGAACGGCAAATACACCAACGAAAAATACGATGCTACCAACCCCAACCACCTGAAAAGCGTGAAACGCGTAAGATGGGGCGTGGGCATGAAGTATGAAAGCGACTGGACCGTACGTGGCGAATACATGAGTTCGGTGGGCGGAGTGGTCACCAATGCCGCAGCTCCCGACCGTTCGGATGCCTGGTATGCCACCATCGGGGTGCCTGTAATCAAGAACCTCAAAATTTACGGTCGCTACGACTGCTACCGCGATGCCAAAACGTGGAGTTCGCTCCGAACCGACTATGGCATTTCGGGAAACTACCACTTAGGTAAAAACCTGATTTTCCAGCTTAACTACACCTTTACCGACGACCGCACAGCCCGACGCGCCGCCACGCGCACCGACTCGCGCTACAACACCTTCGACGTACAGGTAACTGCCAAGTTCTAAGCAATCACCGACATTTTGTGCGTGGTTCCAACGCTCGCTCCGGCAGCTACAGCTACCATTTGGCTGAAGCAGCTGAAGCCGCCAATCTCCCCAAATGCCACAAACAAGCCTTAACACATCCAGCTAAGAAATCACCTTGAAGTTCGCTTCTACGCATTGAACTCCGACGCGATTTCTTAGCTGTTTTTCGCTCTTTTAGCACTGTTTTTCCTCATTATTACACTAATATTCGGTAATTATGTATTTTCAACCCTTTTTATCGTTTTAGTTTGGCACGAAACATCTAACTTCGCAGCATAAAAGAGCAAACAGCACTCCATTTTTATAACGGCAAGGCACACAGCATAGCCAATCTGCATGATTATGGCATGGGGTGTTCCACCTACACTTTTTGTCCTAAGCATATGACCTTTCTCATTTCTACCTCACATCTGAAGCGAGCCTCGGTATGTATAATCTTCGGTTTTGTTTTTACGCAACTCTTTGCACAGCAAACCGACGGTGCCAATCTCACTGCCTCCCTGCCAACCACAGCCGACAGCCTGATACAATCGCCGGCAACTCCCGACAGCCTGCCAAAGAAACGAGGATTGATTAAAAAAGTAATCGACTACTTTCGCGACTCCAACAAGCCTAAACCACAGAATAAGGTAGACTTTGGCGTACTGCCCGGCCCTCACTACTCATCGACCACCGGACTCGGCCTCGGCATTATCGGCACAGCCACCTACACCACCGACGCTTCCGACAGCACATTGGCACGCTCGAACGCCTCGGTCTACACCGACATGACCACCGGTGGCTACTTCATGGTGGGGCTACGCGGCACGCACCTTTTTCCAAAAGAAAAATACCGCTTCGACTACAAACTTAAACTCTCCACTTTCAGCACCCAGTTCTGGGGCATTGGCTTTACGAATGGCGAGAACGACAGCAACGAAACCGACTATCGCCTGAACAACATCAATGCCATGGGACGCTTTATGTTCAAACTGGCACACAACACCTACCTCGGTCCGTTCGTCAACTACCGCTTTTTCCAAGCTCGCAGCATCGACCCGGCCTTTGAGCATCTGTGGAACGGACAAAAGCGCAAACTCAACATTTACACCGCAGGTATTTCATTCACCTACGACTCGCGCGACTTTATGCTCAATGCCAAAAAGGGCGTGTTCCTGCAACTCGACCAAACCTTCTCGCCGCGATTCCTGGGTAATAAAAACTATGGTTTCTCAACCACTGAAGTCACCTTTGCCACCTACGGCAAATTGTGGAAGGGAGCTGTGTTGGCCGGCGAACTTCACGGGCAGTTCAACTACGGACACACACCTTGGGCCGTGATGAGTGCTGTGGGTTCGAACGACCGCATGCGCGGCTACTACGAAGGACGCTACCGCGACCAAAACCTCATTGAGGGGCAAATTGAGCTGCGCCAGCACATCAAGGGCCGCAACGGCATTGTCCTTTGGGTGGGCATGGCCAATGCATTCGACAACTTCAACAACATGGCTTGGCGCAAAAACCTTTACAATGCCGGATTTGGCTACCGCTGGGAATTCAAAAAAGGCATCAACGTGCGCATCGACTACGGACTCACCCCCGACGGCGGCGGCTTTATTTTCAACATCAACGAAGCCTTCTGACACTGCACCGACGCATCAAACCGAAACTACAACCAACCTACAAAAAACATCATAGACAAACAATGAAAATCAAGCAATTCATCTTAGGAGCCCTGCTGCTTTTCGGAGCAGGACAAACCCAAGCACTCCCCTATGCTCCTGATTTGGTGCAAGAAGAGGATACCGACGGCAAAATGCAATTCATCCAAAAGGGTAACTTTGAATCATGGACCTCGCAAACCATCAAGGAGAGCCGACTGCTGGGTGGAAAAACCATCAACCTCATGCACATTGGTGCACCATGGGGTTCGTCGAACGTTTGGGCCAAGGTGTCGGGCGTTACGAAAACCAACGTCAGCGTCTACAAAGACTCGCACCCCGGTCACGGCAACTGCGTAAAACTCTATACGCACATTGTCGAAGCTAAAGTGCTGGGCATCATCAACATCAAAGTGCTTGCTGCCGGCTCCATCTTTTTGGGCAATACCATTCAGCCCATCACCGACACCAAGAACCCAATGGCCAAACTCAATGCCGGCGTAAAGTTCAGCGGACGCCCCAAAGCCCTGGTGTTCGACTACAAGACACACATTGTACCGGGCAACCGTATCCGCCAAAACGGCATTACCAAGGGTAAAACCGTGCCCGGACAGGACATGGCCGACTGCATCCTTTACCTGCAAAAGCGTTGGGAAGATGCACAAGGAAACATCTATGCCAAGCGCGTAGGTACCATGGTTCACCGCTTCAACAAGAGTTGCGATTGGAAACACAATGCCACGTTCAACATTGAATATGGCGACATCACGCACAAGAGTTTCTACTCCTCGGCTTGGGCACTCACCTCGGGCGGAGCGACGAAGTATGCCAAAAACTCGAAAGGCAAAATGGTTCCCGTCAAGGAAGTAGGTTGGGCTTCGGCTGGCGAAATCCCTACTCACATGATACTCCAGTTCGATTCGAGCCACGGCGGTGCCTACATCGGTACGGTGGGCAACACGCTGTGGGTAGACAACGTACGTCTGGCTTACTAAACAAACACTTACATTCCCCATTTACCTTCATTCTGCAGGAAGCAATGACGCGATAAAGCATCATTGCTTCCTGTTTTTTTGACTTATATTCCATCCTGAATCAATGCAAGCAAATAGACTATAGCCTCCTGTTGTAAGAAATATTCATCCTCGATAAAATGTTAAATCAGCAAATCGCAAAAAGCAAAATAATGCTAACACAGCATCTGTTATTCTGCACCCTTATTCGCCTATTTGAGCTGCCAGTCGGGAGGTATAAAAAATTTATTCCGCGATTATCGAAATTAGTTCCGAGCTTGTTGAAATTAGTTCCGCGCTTGTTGAAATTAGTTCCGAGCTAGTTTGAATTAGTTCCGAGCTAGTTTCAAGAATCTCGGAATTACTGATAATCAGCGTGTTCAGAAAAACACCAAAGTTGGTTCCGCACACGCTAATCCCGCCTTAAAATAATGATTAAGGCAATCTTTTCATCTTTACTTTTATTTACTTATTTGTTAAATCCTCCCAGCGCGCAATAAGCGACGAAATGATTCCCAATCCAAAGAGTTTGAAGATTATACGATGAGGAATAGACGGAAGCAAAAAGTTGTCCGCTTCAGTAGTTAATTTGTCCGCTTCGGTAGTTTTGCTATTGCATGAAATAAACCTCATCTGTACTTTTGCACCGAATTAAAACAAAAAAAAATGAACATTCCTTCACAACAAACAATCTCTACAACGCTTATTGCAAGCGCAGCATGGAGTCTTACTTCATGCACAAACAATGCCGATGCCTTCACAAAAGGAGTTCACACTGGTTATTTAGCTAAGCGGACTGCTTCACCTCTATTTCAGAATCTGAAATCCGCCAACGTAGGTTTGCCAAAAATTTCGGGTGATACAAAGTATGAGTTAGGAATAAGTATTGGAGAAATCAAGACGGGAACTGAGTCGAACTTGGGAACAAACAAAGAAAGTTCCACAACTACGCATGAAACGATAGAATTATCAACAAAAATCAGTAGTAAAGACGATAGTTTGGGCATGGCCAAAATATACTTCTATGACCCACTCATAATGGAAAAGCGCAATGGAAATTATGTGGTAAAAACCTATAACACCGGATACGTCAACTTTGGTTTAACTGCAAAATAAAATTCAATCATGAAGAGATATTTTATTACTTTATGCTGCTTGATTGCTTCCTTGATTTTTCAAGGGTGTGACAAAGAAATTCCCTTTGAAGAAATTCAGAATACAGTATTCTATGAGATAACTTCACAATCACCAAATACCATCCTTCATATAGACGCTACAGGACTTGAAGAACCCATATACATCAGATCTAAATTTTCGAACAGATGTAGGACTAAGAATCATTTTGCCATTCTTAAAGTTTCATGTAGCGACCCTTATGAACTCATTACAGCAAAACTGTATGTAAATGGAAAATTAGTGCGTGCCGGTAGGGCAAACAAATCAATTAGATTTAGCTATCGACTAAAAGGGAATTAAATATTCTCAGAAAAAAGTTCAAGATTGTGTCGTGATGTTTTTACGACACAACTTTTTTATGAAGTCGTCTGAACTTTTATGAAATTCAAGATTTGCCTTAATTTTTGAG